>Ga0265309_10000039_pt1 | contig 37364 bp, 40 predicted proteins | sample Helome_FD_192492 | JGI IMG/M metagenome (GOLD analysis project Ga0265309, IMG submission 192492) | Marine sediment microbial communities from subtidal zone of North Sea - Hel_20160524 (Illumina Assembly) | ecosystem: Environmental > Aquatic > Marine > Subtidal zone > Sediment ...
TATGCAAAAACGCATCGATTCTGCCGTCACAAAACCCTTGCACTCCGAGAGCGGTTCATTATTCGGTGAAAAAACACTGGAGATTACGAAACTACTGGTCACCGAGGAAAAGCTGCTGAAATCTGCCATGACGAAAAAGGAATTCCGCCTGCATTACCAGCCGATTGTCGATTTGGCAAGCAATCGCATTGTTGGATGCGAAGCGCTAGTGCGCTGGAACCATCCGTCCGGGGAACTGTTGCTGCCTTCTCGTTTTTTGACCCAGGTCGAAAACAACGATCTGATCATCGACCTGGGATACTGGATAGCAGAGGAGGCCTGCCATTTTCAAAGTCGCCTCTTCAATGATTTTCAGCATGATTTATTCGTTGCCATCAACCTGTCCGGCAAACAATTTGACGATCAATTTCTGGTCCCGAGCCTGGCCGATATCATGGATAAAACAGGTGCCCGGCGTGATCGGATCAAATTCGAGATTACGGAGAGCCTGTTGATTGACAATCCGGAGCTCGCGACTCAGTCGTTGCACCAGTTGAAGGAGACAGGGGCAAAACTGGCCATCGACGATTTCGGTACCGGCTATTCGAGCTTCAGTTATCTTCACCGTTTCCCTTTCGATACCCTGAAAATCGATCGGGTATTCGTTGGTGCGATGTCGCGCAGCGAGAAGAGCAATCAGATTGTTAAATCACTGGTCAATCTGTCGCACGATCTGGGTATGGAGGTAGTTGCCGAGGGCATCGAATCCGAGCACGAGGCCGAATTGATGCGTAATTTCAAAACCACATTCGGGCAGGGATTTTATTTTTCCCGTCCCGTCAACGAAACGGAGTTCGTGAAGCTGCTGCGACGACCGCATGTCGACCTTGCAGGTTAGCTGCGGCTTTCTCCATTTTGATCAGCCGCCGTTTTCTTTAATCGAATCAGACTGCATTTGTTTTGCTTGAAGTTCTCTTTGCGCCCTGGTGCGATGAATTCGTTTAATGCGTAACACCCCGAATAGAAGCGTTACCAGCATAGCGGCGATAAACGAACCGTAGATAATATATGGGGAAGACGCGGTTACCCAAACCACCAGCAAGCCCAAAAAGGCGAGTGCGAAAAGGGAGGTAAAGCTGCGATCATCTAAATTTTTAGTGCTCCTTGCCTGGTGTTTCTGCAGCCCGTCTTTTTGCCCTAACTGCACACGTGCAATACCTTCTTCAGCGTTATCACTCATGTTGATTTCTCCTTTGCCGGGTTAACACGGGAATTTACAGCTGGTTTTGATGTAAGCCTAAACCCTGGCTTTTCATGATACTAATCAATAATTTATATAAGCCTTTCCAGGCGATAGGATATTAAACATTGCCCAAATCAATCCGGATTCAGGAAAATAAATCTCTATTGGCGATTGTACCACAGGCCCGTCAGGGGAACTCAGGTGGATGACTGCTTGACGCCGCGCGCGACGGTGTAGGTCCTGCCCTGCTTGATCTTTTCGTAGTGGCCGAAAACTTCGTTGAAGCCACGTTTGAAGAACTGGCGTAGACCGGTAATCGTGACAATATAAAACGAACCTCCCGGTTTCAGATACTCAAGCGCGTCGAACAGGTAGATATACAACATTTCCTTGCCTACCTTGGCCGGAATATTCGACACTATGACATCAAATTGCTGACGTGGAATCTGATCGAAGCCGTTGCTCAGGATGCAACTGGAATTGTCGATCCGGTTGTGGATTCGATTTTTTTCAGCGTAGTCGACGGCAACGAAATCCTTGTCGACCATCAGCGTGTGACCATCGGGGGCCAGTTTCGCCATGCACAGTCCCAGCACGCCATAACCGCAACCCAGGTCGAGACAATCATCGGTAGTTTCGAGTTCGAGGAAGTCCAGCAACAGGCGCGAACCATCATCTATCGCGCGTGGCGAAAACAAACCCCAGGTGGTGTAAAACCTGAGTCCCCGGTATTCTATCGACAGGTCCTGGCGAATTTTCTGATTGTAGTTTTTCAAGTCATTAAGCACGGATTCAGCCCTGCCGGGTACTCTAGCCATAGCTTTACATCGATAAATTGCTTTGTAACAATGGCGCGGTTTTAAGGCGCCATTATCTATTGGCGATATCGAGATTACTACCTGGGAGACAGGGTTTTTATGAGATTTGTTCTGGCACTGTGCTTTTCCCTGGCATTGACCTTTAATGCCGTGGTCAAGGCGGACGTTGCGGCGGGGCAGTCGACCTATGCCGCCAGGGGTTGTATCGGCTGCCATGGCGCCAATGGTACCAGCGTGGTCGCAACTTACCCTTCGCTGAAAGGACAGAATGCCGATTTCATTCGCAAGAGCCTGACTGATTTTCGTAGCGGAGCACGCAAGAATCCGGTTATGAATGCGATGGCCGCGGGGCTCAAGGACGAGGAAATCAACAATCTTGCCGATTACATCGATAGTCTTAAGTAAGCAAGGTTGGGTTTAATATTAAAAAGCCGGCATCTGCCGGCTTTTTTTATTGTTGTTTGCGCGGCATAACCAGGGTGGTAGCAAGGTTTCGTCTCGCGCGAGCGGGTGTCAACAGGATTGCCAGCGTTACCAGCAGGCAGGCCAGCCATTGTGCGATACCGATGTTTTCACCGAGCAAAAACCAGCCCACGAAAAACATGGTAGGCAATTCGACGCTCCCCGCGACGGCGGAACGTGCGGCGCCGATCTCGGGTGCGAAAACGGAGTAAATCCATTGTGGAAGCAGGGCGGTGCCAAGCGCCAGTCCTGCGATCAGCCACCAGTCGCCGGGTTGCTGCGGTAGTACACTGTCAGGGGCTGACAGAATGAGTAATGGCAGCAAACCAAGCGCGGCGCCCACGGAGAATGACGCGACCCGGGCCAGCGCCCTGATCGGGGTGAGCTTGTGAATCAGGATGTTGATGCCCAGACCGAAGCTGATCGGCGCAGTCAATGAGATTAACATGGCCGGTAAGTGACGGGGTTCTACCGCGGCGGGGGAGCCGGCCAGCAGTGCCGCCATGATTACCATCAACGCGCCGCATATCGCGCGCCTGGAAGCTGCGTCGCGAAACCAGAGCCAGCCGATCAGGATCGTGAATACCGGGTAGGTCATGTAAAGTACGCCAACGGTGGTCACCGGGACGGTTTCCAGGGCGCTGACGAAGCCGACCCAGCCAAGTCCTACCGAAACGCCGGAGAGGATACCCCAGAGCACCGTTCTCAGTTGCGCCGCGGGCAGGCGCAACAGTATTGGTAGCAGTACGATCGCCGATAGCCCGTAGCGATAAAAAGCAACCGCGTAAGGCGCCATACCGGCATCGCTCAGCGACTTGGCAAAGTATGGAATCGTACCGAAACAGAAACAGGCCAGCACGACCAGGCAGGTTGGCAGCAGACTGCTGCGCTCCAGCGGAATGTTTTGGGTCAATTCAGTCATGGATGCAGTGCAGCGCATATTGGGCAATAGCGCTCAAGGATATTCATAAAACTCTTCTGCGTGCCAGGTATTTTTTTCGATTGCCGACCCGATGAAAACCGATTGCTCTGCCAGCGCCGGGTCAGGGTTCCAATATTTGCATAATATGAGTTTCGATCTCGAACACGTGTTGATCCTGCAGTCCCAGGTCGCGTAACGCCACCGCCAGTTCAAGCAGGTAATCACAGTTAGCGCCGCTGGCACCCTCGGCGGCACAGATCTGTCGTGCGATTTCGAGTTCGCTGGCTTCACCGAGCCAGGCTGCGTTGTCCGGCGAGGCAATATAGATCAGCCCCGTCGCATGTCTGCCATCGTTGAAGGTCATCTCGGTGGAAAAGCGCAGGTAACCGTTCTTTTCGCGTTCATCGAGCTGTTTAAAAACCGGTGCTTCGACCAGGTAGGCGATACCGCCGCAAACAGCCTCTACATCTTCGATTAATGTCACCACCCGGCCCGGGTTGGTCGCGGTGCCGCGGTGATCATGCGATCCCTGCCAGAAGCGACGACTCCAGCCGTGTATGCTGGCCGGTTTTGCTTCGAGGTAAGGGAAATCGACCAGGTAAATCAACGAACCATAGCCGAATAACCATACCTGATCACCAGTCTTTAACTGGCAACGGCGTTGGTTTTCTTCAATCGTGTTGCTGGACATTTAACCTGTACTGCCTCAAATCACGTTCGCAAATGGCAATGTTGTCAGTCAGTTGCCTGGCGCGCAGTTCGAGATCCTGCGAGCGGTTGCGTTCGAGACCATCACGAACCCGTCGTAATTCATGCTCCAGCGCGGCAAGTTCCTGTTTGAGTTGTTGTTCTGCTGACATGGATCGCTACTTTAACCTGAAGCCGGGTAAAGTCTAACAATATTCGGCGACCAGGTCTCAATTGGGGGAGTCACCGCTACCTATTTTGACCAGGCTGAATTCAACTGCAAAATGGTGTAAATTGCCTGCCACTTGCAACCAGGAATTATCATGCCCGATTACCAGATAGCACCGTCGATCCTGTCAGCCGATTTCGCGCGACTCGGTGAAGAAGTCGATAACGTTCTCGCCTCAGGTGCGGACATCGTTCATTTTGATGTTATGGATAATCACTACGTGCCGAATCTGACGATTGGGCCGCTGGTCTGTGAAGCCTTGCGCAAGCATGGCGTCGAAGCACCGATCGACGTGCATCTGATGGTCAAGCCGGTAGATCGCATCATTCCGGATTTTGCCAGTGCCGGAGCGAGTTATATCACCTTTCACCCCGAAGCCTCTGATCATATCGATCGCAGTCTGAGTTTGATCAGGGAAAGCGGCTGCCGCGCAGGCCTGGTGTTCAATCCCGCAACACCGCTAGGCTACCTCGATCACGTGCTCGACAAGGTCGATATGGTGTTGCTGATGTCGGTAAACCCCGGATTTGGTGGGCAGAGTTTTATTCCCGCGACGCTCGCCAAGCTGCGCGCCGCCCGTCGACTTATCGATAGTTCGGGGTTTGACATCCGCCTCGAAATCGACGGCGGGGTAAAGGTCGACAATATCGCTGAAATTGCCGCCGCCGGCGCTGATACCTTCGTTTCCGGTTCAGGGATTTTCGGTTGCGCGAAACCTGAAGATCCGCATGCTTATGACAGCATCCTGCAACAAATGCGGGACCAGCTGGTGCTTGCTGATTCAACCTGATTTGACTCGAAATAAGTCGTGGATATGGCTCGAATGCTGTGTTAGATTCAGCCCTCTGACCGACAAGATCGACCCAGATGACTCAAGAACGCTTACAGAAAACCGAGGGTGCACAACGCTGGCGATGGTGATCGCAGGTAGTGTTGTCTATTCCCTTTTTTCTGTATAACCGTTTAAGAGTCACCTATGAATCTCAAGCAATTCAACCAACTAAGGCATGATTACAACCGCATCCCGCTGGTGCGTGAAGTTTTCGCCGATCTCGATACCCCGCTAAGCGCCTATCTGAAGCTCGCTGACAAGCCATACACCTATTTATTCGAATCAGTGCAGGGCGGCGAAAAGTGGGGGCGCTATTCGATTATCGGCATGGCTTGCAGCACCCGCATCGAGGTGTTCGGTAATCGCGTACAGCTCCAGGTCGATGAGCAGATCATCAGTGAAGAAGAAACCGATGATCCGCTGCAATTTATCGAGAATTACCTTGCTCGCTTCAAGGTAGCCGAGGCCGAGTGCCTGCCCAAGTTTCATGGCGGCCTGGTCGGCTATTTCGGTTACGATACGATTCGATATATCGAGCCGAAACTGGCGCATTGTCCTAATCCCGACAAACATCAAACGCCTGATATTCTGTTGATGCTTAGCGACAGGCTGGTGGTATTCGATAACCTGTCTTCGCGTATGTTCCTGATTGTGCATGTCGATCCTGCGGCGGAAAACGCATGGCAGGATGGGCAAGGGCAACTCGATGAACTGGAGGCGAAACTGGCCACGGTGCGACTCGATCGCAAGGCGCGCCCGGTCCAGCAATCAGTTTCTGAAAAGGATTTTACTTCCGAGTTCACCCAGCAGGGCTTCGAGGCGGCAGTTGAAAAAGCACGCCAGTACATTATCGATGGCGATGCGATGCAGATAGTATTGTCGCAACGACTTTCGATTCCGTACCGCTCGGCGCCAATCGATTTGTATCGAGCGCTACGCGGTCTCAATCCTTCACCTTATCTGTATTACATGAATCTGGGTGATCACCACGTGGTCGGTTCTTCACCGGAAATCCTGGTACGCCTCGAAGATGAAGCGGTAACGGTAAGGCCGATGGCGGGCACACGGCCGCGCGGCAAAACGGCCGAAAGCGATCTCGAGCTGGAGCGGGAATTACTCAGTGATCCGAAAGAGCTCGCCGAGCACCTGATGTTGATCGACCTTGGCCGCAATGATGCCGGCCGGGTCAGCCAGGTTGGCAGTGTCGAGTTGACCGAGAAAATGACCGTCGAACGCTACTCGCATGTGATGCACATCGTTTCCAATGTCGAGGGACGCATCAAACCCGATATGTCGGCGTTTGACGTCCTGCGCGCTACCTTCCCGGCTGGCACGGTTTCCGGTGCCCCGAAGATCAGGGCGATGGAGATTATCGATGAACTGGAACCGGTAAAACGTGGCATTTACTCCGGTGCGGTCGGTTACATTTCCTGGAGTGGGAACATGGATACCGCGATCGCGATTCGCACCGCGGTGATCAAGAATGAACAGCTCTATATTCAGGCCGGTGCCGGAATCGTTTATGATTCGATTCCGGCAAACGAATGGGCCGAAACCATGAACAAGGGGCGCGCGATATTTCGTGCCGTGGCGCTGGCCGAAGCCGGATTGCCGTCACGGGACCCCTGTGCGGACGCAGAATCAGGTGCTGAATCATGAAAGTCCTGATGATCGATAACTATGATTCCTTCACCTATAACCTGGTGCAATATCTCGGCGAACTCGAGGCCGCAGTCGAAGTGGTACGCAACGACCAGGTCGGGGTCGAACAGATAATGGCTACGGATGCCAGTCACGTCATGGTATCGCCAGGCCCTTGCACGCCAAATGAAGCCGGCGTGTCGATGGCGGCGATCGAAGCGCTCGCCGGGAAGATTCCGATTCTCGGGGTTTGCCTCGGGCACCAGAGTATCGGCCAGGTATTTGGCGCTGAGATCGTACATGCACGGAAAATCATGCACGGCAAAACTTCGCCGGTGGTGCATAAAGGGGTCGGTGTTTTCACCGGGCTGGACAGTCCTTTTGTGGCAACGCGCTACCACTCGCTGGTCATCGACAGGGACAGTATTCCCGGTTGCCTGGAAATTACCGCGTGGACCGAGGATGCGGATGGTAATTTCGATGAAATCATGGGCGTGCGGCATAAGGAGCTGGCGATAGAGGGGGTTCAGTTTCACCCTGAATCGATCCTCACCGAGCATGGGCACGGCTTGTTGCGTAATTTTCTTCAACAGCGGGTTAGCTAAGCGGGGGAGACGATGGATATACAAACAGCAATTAAAAAGGTGATCGCGCGCGAGGATCTGAGCGGTGACGAAATGAATTCGGTGATGCAGCAAATCATGACGGGGGAATGTACGCCCTCGCAGATTGGCGGTTTCCTGGTAGGCCTGCGCATGAAAGGCGAAAGCGTCGACGAGATTTCCGCGGCGGCGAGGGTTATGCGTGAACTGGCAACCAGGGTCGAGGTTAGCGGTGACCACCTTGTCGATACTGCGGGCACCGGGGGCGATTCTTCCGGCAGTTTCAACATCTCTACCGCCAGTGCCCTGGTTGCCGCAGCAGCCGGCGCAAGGGTAGCCAAGCACGGTAATCGCTCGATGACCAGTAATTCCGGCAGTGCCGACGTGCTCGAAACCGCCGGCGTAAAGCTCGATATTACACCAGAACAGGTGCGCGACTGTGTGGAGCAGGTCGGGGTTGGTTTCATGTTTGCGCCCGCACATCATGGTGCGATGAAACACGCCATCGGTGCGCGTAAGGAAATGGCGGTACGTACCATATTCAACGTGCTTGGACCGCTGACCAATCCAGCAGGTGCTCCCAATCAGGTCATCGGGGTGTTCGATGGCGATTTGATCGAGCCCATGGCTAGAGTACTGAAGCAGCTCGGCAGTAATCATGTCATGGTGGTGCATGCCGAAGACGGGATGGATGAGATCAGTATTTCAGCACCGACCCATGTCGCCGAGCTTAAGCAGGGCGAAGTCAATATTTACACGGTTTCGCCGACCGATTTCGGCATGGAGTCAGCTGCGCTGGACGAGCTTCGAGTCGATTCTGCCGAGCAGAGCCTGGCCATGATCCGCGCAGTTCTGGCGGATAATCCTGGTCCGGCGCGCGATATCGTCTGCCTTAATGCGGGTGCCGCGATTTATGTTTCTGGTTGTGCCGATTCGCTTGCTGCCGGTGTCGAAGCCGCGCGTGCAGCGATCAGCAGTGGCAAGGCCGCCGCCGTGCTGCAAAACCTGGTCGCCAGGTCCAACGCATGATGAGTGCTTCACGACCGGATATTCTGAATCGAATTCTCGCGCGCAAGCAGCAGGAAATTGAACAGCGCCAGCGTAGCGAGCCGTTAAAGAACCTGCAGCAAAAGGCCGCCGATGCGTCGCCCCCGCGTGGCTTTGTTGCCGCCTTGAAGGGACGCGTCGAGCTCGGTGAGGCGGCGGTTATTGCCGAGATCAAGAAAGCTTCGCCAAGCAAGGGCGTTATTCGTGAAGATTTTGACGTGGTCGCAATAGCGCGATCCTATGCGGCTGGAGGTGCCAGCTGTTTATCGATACTAACCGATCGGGATTTTTTTCAGGGTCATGAGGATTTCCTGGTTGCCGCTCGCGCCGCCTGCGAACTCCCGGTCATTCGCAAGGACTTCATTATGGCACCATACCAGGTAGTCGAATCGAGATCTCTGGGCGCTGATTGCATTCTGCTTATCGTCGCCGCACTCGACGATGCAGCCCTCGCTGGTTTGTATAAGGAGGCGCAGGCGCTGGGAATGGACGTGTTGGTCGAGGTGCATGATCGTGATGAACTCGAGCGTGCCCTCAAACTCGATCTGGAACTGATCGGAATCAATAACCGGGACCTGCGGACTTTCGATACCAGTCTTGATACCACGATCGATTTACTTGAGCTGGTACCCGGAGATTGCCTGGTGGTTACCGAAAGTGGAATTCATACGCGCGATGATATTGCGCTGATGCGCGAGCACGACGTGCATGCTTTTCTCGTCGGTGAAGCGTTCATGCGTGTGCCTGACCCAGGGCAGGGGCTGAAGCAGTTATTTTTCTGATTTTCCAGCCTGCGACTTCATACAACTTTGTCATCCCGCGACTTGATCGCGGGATCCAGACTCGGTCAGCTATTTCTGGATACCGCGGTCGAGCCGCGGTATGACAGAAGACAGTAGCCGGGGGGAATGCCTTGATTAAGCTGGTAAGGGTGCTAACGTGTACCGAAAACGACGATGGTCTTGCCGTGTGCCGTGATCAGGCCGTCTTCCTCGAGGGTTTTCATTACCCGCCCGGCCATTTCGCGCGAACAACCGACAATCTTGGCAATTTCCTGGCGCGTGATTTTTATTTGCATTCCGTCCGGGTGGGTTATTGCATCGGGTTCGCGCGCAAGATCGAGCAGGGTACGTGCGACGCGTCCGGTGACATCCATGAACGCGAGATTACTGACCTTGCGGCTGGTGTTGCGCAGTCGGCTGGCTAATTGTGAAGACAGTTGAAACAGAATTTCAGGTGTCTCCTTGGCCAGTTGCATGAACTGGGTGTAGTGAATCTCCGCGAGCTCACAATTGGTACGTGTGATAACCCAGGCGCTACGTTTGGTGTCTTCTTCGAACAAACCCATTTCGCCGAAGAAATCACCCGGGTTGAGGTAAGCGAGCACGATTTCGTTACAGTCTTCGTCTTCGATGACTACGCTCACTGAACCGTCGATGATATAGTACAGGGTCTCCGATTCGTCTCCCGCATGGATAATGGTACTGCGCGTCGCATATTTTTTACTGTGACAGTGATGCAGAAAGTTATCCAGAGCCGGATTTAACCGCGGTGCAATTTTTGTGATGGGATTAACTGACATATTTGTAATAATCTGTTCTCGCTAGTTATTAAACATAGCACAAAAAGGGCAATTGAACATTAATAGGTATTAGCTATGAAGTGCAGAGTCAAGTGGCTGGAGCACATGTCGTTTGTCGGCGAATCCGGCAGTGGTCACTCGGTGGTGATGGACGGTGCTGCCGAAGCCGGCGGGCGTAATCTCGGGGTGCGGCCGATGGAAATGCTGTTACTCGGGCTGGGTGGTTGCACCGCATTCGACGTTATATCTATTTTGCGCAAATCGCGCCAGCAGGTGGTTGATTGTGAGGTCGAACTTGAAGCCGAGCGCGCCGAGGATATTCCTAAAGTATTCACCAAAATTCACGTGCGTTTCATCGTCAGTGGCAAGGATCTGGATCAAAACAGGGTTGCCAGGGCGGTGGAGTTATCTGCCGACAAGTATTGTTCAGCGTCGCGCATGCTCGCCAAAACAGCCGCAATCACCCACGACTTCGAAGTCGTCAACCTCGACTGACAGGAATCGTCGTTTCCATCTAACTGCGAATCTTACACTGCGTCATTGCTTTTACGCAGATAAGCCCGGTGGCTAGATGCGGTAGGCGGTAAATGTCATGACCTTGCTTACCATTGTCATTGCAGTTTTTACCACTTGGGGAAGCTCGGCAGCACCTGCCTCTGCGGCGTTGACGGCATGGCGTAATTCATCTTCACGCATGGCTTCGATGATCGCACGGCTGCGCTGGTCCTGCTCGGGCAGGCGTTCGAGATGACGGTCGAGGTGGTTACAGACCTGCTGTTCAGTTTCCTTGACGAAACCTAGACTCCACCTGTCGCCCGCGGCTCCGGCCAGGGCGCCAATCGTAAACGAGCCCCAGTACCAGACACCATCGAACAGGCTGCGGGGTTGATGGAGTTCGGCTAATCGCTGTTGGCACCAGTTAAGATGCTCGTTTTCTTCTTCGGCGGCTTCATTCATCGCCGCGCTGAGAGCCTGCTGCCGCGCGGTCAATGCCTGGCCGCGATAGAGTCCCTGTGCGGCGACTTCGCCGGCATTGTTGACGCGCATCAAACCGGCGACCCGGGCCAACTCCTGCGGCGATAATTCGCCTTGCTCGCTGCCATCTGCGGGATAAGCCCGGGTCGTGGCTGCGGGCCGCAAATGGCTGGTAGCAAGGCCGTGTTGCAGTTCTTCGAGTAAACGATCGGTAAAACTCAGTTTACGCATTTAAATTCCCATCAAATCAGCTTAAAAACCTGCTGTGAAGGCGCATATTATCAGTAAAATCAGGATATTGTTCCAGGCCATTAAATATCCCTTTAAAACAGGGTTCTACGGCTTGTCAAGCGCCTGCTTATCCGTTAGTATTCGCGCCCTTTGTGAAAGAAGTCAACGCCTTAAACGGCAGCTTATCAGGAATTAGTATGAAAACCTTCAGCGCAAAATCCGAAACGGTAAAACGCGACTGGTATGTAATCGATGCCACCGACAAGGTGCTCGGTCGCCTATCGACAGAAGTTGCGCGTCGTTTACGCGGCAAGCACAAGCCCGAGTATACCCCGCACGTTGATACCGGAGACTACATCATCGTCATCAATGCGGAAAAAATACGCGTTACCGGCAACAAGGAAACTGACAAGATGTACCACCATCACACTGGTTACATTGGCAGCCTGAAATCAACCAGCCTGTCGCAGTTACGCCAGGATCATCCGGAAAGGATTATCCAGCACTCGGTCAAAGGTATGCTGCCCAAGAACTCTCTTGGACGCGCGATGTTTAAAAAGCTGAAGGTTTACGCGGGTGACGCTCACAGTCATACTGCACAACAACCTCAGCCTCTGGAAATCTAACAGGTCAAATTATGGCAGTCGAACAATATTACGGTACCGGTCGTCGCAAGAGCTCAGCTGCACGGGTCTATCTGACCGCGGGCAAGGGCGCGATTACGATCAATAAGAAAAGCATCGAAGATTATTTCGGTCGTGAAACCTCGCGCATGGTGGTGCGTCAACCGCTGCAAACCGTCGATCTGATGGATAAATTTGACATCAACGTCAATGTTTCCGGTGGTGGTCCCAGTGGCCAGGCCGGCGCAATTCGCCTTGGTATTACCCGTGCCCTGCTGAAGTACGACGAAACCTTTCGCGCAGCGTTACGCAGTGAAGGCTTTGTCACTCGCGATGCACGTGAAGTCGAGCGCAAAAAAGTGGGACTGCGCAAAGCCCGTCGCGGTGTACAGTTCTCGAAGCGTTAAGAGATATACAGGTTTTAAAAAAGCCCGCCAATGCGGGCTTTTTTTTGGCTGTGTACCATCGCGACACTCACGTCGCCGGATGGCAGGCACGGACGCCATCGTCGGTGCCGAGGATCAAGACATTGGCCGGTCGGTGGGCAAACAGGCCGACACAGACTACACCGGCGAGCTGATTGATTCTGGTCTCCATATCGAGCGCATTGCTGATCTGGAGTCCATGTACATCGAGGATTTGATTGCCATTGTCGGTGACGAAATCCTCGCGCAGGCGCGGCTCGCCACCGAGCTTGCGCAATTCAGCTGCCACCAGTTCGCGAGCCATCGGAATTACTTCCAGCGGTAGTGGAAAATCTCCCAACGTGGTTACCAGTTTGCTGTCGTCAGCGATACAGACAAATTCCCGGCTTGCCGCGGCGACGATTTTTTCCCGGGTCAGAGCGCCGCCACCGCCCTTGATCAGCTGCAGCTGATGGTTCGATTCGTCGGCGCCATCGACATACAAATCGAGATTGCCAATCTCATTTAGATCGACGACCTTGATACCATGCCCGCGTAATCGCTCGCTCGAGGCTTCGGAACTGGAAACCGCGGCCGTGATTCGATCAGCCATTTTCCCGGCAAGCAGGTCGATAAAGTGGTTTACTGTCGAACCGGTGCCGACCCCGATAACCGAGTCAGGTTTGACGTAGTCGACTGCGGCCTCTGCGGCGTTGCGTTTTTTATCTTCGGGCGTCATGGATTTACCTGTTGCGTCGTATGCAATCAATTATGATAATCACCTGCTGTCCGCGCAAGTAATAGCGCGGTTTTACTAATAAATTTCAGACACAAGCAAGCACGAACTATGCGCAAGGAAAAATTTCTAGAAAAAGTGTTAACCGCGAGGGTGTACGATGTTGCCCGAGAAACCCCGTTGGATCACATGCCGCGTATTTCGAAACGCTTCGATAACCAGGTTTTTATCAAGCGCGAAGACCTGCAGCCCGTGTTTTCGTTCAAATGTCGTGGCGCTTTCAACAAGATATACCAGGAGCTAAAGGCAAATCCCGACCTGAAGGGTGTGATTACCGCCTCTGCGGGCAATCATGCGCAGGGGGTGGCGCTTGCGGCGAAGAAGCTGCATCTCAAGGCAACCATCGTCATGCCGACCACGACACCTGATATCAAGATAACGGCCGTCAGATCCTACGGTGCGAAAGCGGTTTTGTATGGTGAAAATTTCGATGCCGCCAAGGAATATTCTCTGAAGCTCGCCGCGAAGGAGCGCCTCGCATTTATCCATCCCTTCGACGATTTCGACGTGATGGCGGGTCAGGGCACCATCGCGCATGAAATTATTCGCCAGCACCCGGGCCATATCGATGCGATTTTCGTGGCCGTTGGTGGCGGTGGCCTGATTGCGGGTATCGCCGGATTTATCAAAGCGGTCAAGCCGGAAATCCGGATTATCGGTGTCGAACCGGACGATGCCGCCTGTTTCTATGAGGCGCGCAAGGCGGGACGACGGGTGAAATTGAAAGAGGTGGGTATTTTCGCCGACGGCGTCGCTGTAAAGCAGGTTGGTAAAAATCCCTGGTCGATGATCAAGGATCTGGTCGATGATGTGATCCTCGTTTCGACTGATCAAATGTGTGCGGCGATCAAGGATACCTACGAAGATACCCGGGCTATATGCGAGCCTGCGGGCGCGCTGTCACTTGCCGGATTGAAGAAGTACGTCGAAACGCATGACATCAAGGGGCAAACACTGGTAGCGATCAACTGTGGCGCCAATATGAACTTCGATCGTTTAAGACATGTCTCTGAACGCGCCGAGCTGGGCGAGGAGCGCGAGGCGCTGTTAGCGATTGAAATTCCGGAACGGCCCGGCAGTTTCAAGAAGTTGTGTCAGTTAATCGGGCATCGTTCGATCACCGAGTTCAATTACCGTTATGCTGATGCCAATACGGCGCATGTCTTTGCCGGAATTCAGCTCACCCACGGCGTTGATGAAAAAAACAAGCTTATCGCGAAGCTTGATGCCAAAGGTTACAGGGTCGTTGATATGACAGGCAACGAGGTCGCCAAACTGCATACCCGTTATATGATTGGCGGCCATCCAGGTGAAAGCGTCAGCAACGAGCTGCTTTATCGTTTTCAGTTTCCGGAAAAACCGGGCGCGTTATTAAATTTTTTGATGAAGGTGGGTAATCGCTGGAACATCAGCCTGTTCCACTACCGCAATCACGGCTCCAATTTCGGCCGTATCCTGATGGGATTCCAGGTCGATAAAAGTGATAACAAGGCCTTCAATGCCTTTCTCAAGAGTCTGAAAATTCCTTATTGGAACGAGACGGAAAACAAAGCCTACGAACTATTTCTGAAATAATAGCCCTGGTTTAGACTGCCTTACCAGCAGGCAGCTGTAAGTATAGAGTAAGCAAGACAGGTAAGTACGGGGGCAGTGGAGATACCAACCGCGGTGCCGTCGCAAATCTATCAACCTTGAACCAAAGGTTCAGGTGGGGTTATTGGCAACCCATCAGGCTACCCGACGAATCAGGCATGCACACCAGTGTTGCACGGAAATCCCCGAGATTGATAAATAGGCTCAAGGATTATGATGGATGCTAACGAACACCGCAGTCGGTATCAATCTACTATGGCTCGGTTTTACCCAAAAGTACAATTTAAATTTCTAATAGGGATTAGATTTCTAATTGACGGGACTGTTCGAGGACGCGGGAGATTTTACTTTCCAGGTCTTTGAGACGCGGGGGCAGTTCCTTGCCTATTTCTTTATCCACATTGCTGGTATGCAGCAAATCATTGGCCATATTCAAAGCAGTGATAACCGCAATGCGTTCGGAGCCCATGATATTGCCGGTGTCGCGGATTTCGCGCATTTTATTGTCGAGGAACTTGGCGGATTCCAGCAGTGCCGATTGCTCGCCGGGTGGACAGGCGACCTTGTAATCCTTGTCGAGAATGGAAATGTTTATCGGTTGAGCGTCTGTCATGAGCCTAGTTCGAGTGATCGCAAGCGTGAAATCATCGCCTCAACCCGGCTGCGCGCCATTTCGGTTTTTTCGATCAGCTGAGAGCGTTCGGTAACCAGCTTGTCTTTTTGCTGGCGCAAGCTGGAATTTTCGTTTTTAAGTGAACCTACAGTGTCGATGAGCTCGTCAATACGCTGCTCAAGTTGTCTGAGGTCGTCTTCGGTATATACGTTTTTTTCGGAATCCATAGTGTAATCATCAGGCCTTATGCAGTGCAGGTCAACATGCAGTTGTTTTTTGCTGCTGGGTACGGGTGCTAGAATACGAAAATTATACAAAACTACGAGTTTTCTACAATGCCGGATTTCGATATGGTGCAGGCCGCGCTGGAACAACTGGGCGCGACTGCCGATGCCGCCGAGTCGCACGGTACCCTGAGTGCTTTGCTGATCGACAATGCCGGTTTCGCAGCCTGGCTGGGGCATACACTGGACGAACTGCCCGATAAAGGAAATGTGCTGGCTGCGGAACAGCTCAGCGTGCTCGAGCAACTCTTCGAACAAACTCGCGAGCAGCTTAATAACGAAGACTTGAGTTTCGAATTGCTGTTACCCGATGATACCGATGATTTTGGCCTGCGCCTGTTGGGTCTGGCGGGGTGGTGTCAGGGGTTCCTGTATGGTTTCGGCGCTGGCGGTGCCGCCGCCGGAGATTCCCTCGACGATGAATCGCGCGAGTGTTTGTCAGATCTGCTCGAAATCAGTAAGCTCGGCTACGACGAAGAAACCAGCGATGAGAGCGAACAGCAGTATACTGAAATTGTCGAACATGTGCGCGTGGCAACGTTGTTGTTGAATGAGTCATTGAATCCGCTCAAGGCTACATCAAGCGTACATTAATAGGTGAGCAGTCATTCCCGCGCAAGCGGGAATCTCGCAACGCGCCGGCGCTACCAGATCCCCGCTTGCGCGGGGATGACAGAAAAAAAGGGATGGTAGTGGAGCGAAGGGAGGGCAAGAGAGCAAAGGGATGGTAGTGGAGCGAAGGGAGGGCAAGAGAGCAAAGGGATGGTAGTGGAGCGAAGGGAGGGCAAGAGAGCAAAGGGATAGCAAGAGAGCGAAGGAAAGACCGTAGATTTAAGCAAGAGTCAAAAGATGAAATCAACCGAATTTAAACGCCGCCGCAGTCAGTTAATGAAGATGATGGGTAAGAATACAATCGCGATTCTGCCCTCTGCCTCTGAAATTATTCGCAATCGCGATGCCCATTTTCCTTTCCGCCAGGACAGCGATTTCCTCTACCTTACCGGGTTTAACGAACCCGACGCGGTGATGGTGTTGAAACCTGGCCGCAAACACGGCGAATACATCATGTTCTGTCGAGAAAAGAATCCCGAGCAGGAGACGTGGAACGGACGGCGCGCCGGTCAGGAAGGCGCTATCGAAAGCTATGCTGCGGACGACTCTTTCCCGATCGACGATATCGACGACATACTGCCAGGCCTGCTCGAAGGCACCGATAGTATCTTCAATATCATGGGTCGCTATCCGGATTTCGATAAAAAATTGATAGGCTGGGTAAGTCATATCAAACAACAGTCCAGTCGTGGACTGCATGTACCCTCCGAATTCGTTGCACTGGACTACTTGCTGCATGACATGCGGCTCTACAAGAGTCGCGAAGAACTGCGCCTGATGCGCAAGGCTGCGGCGATCAGCGTCCGCGCGCATAAGCGTGCGATGCAACTATGTGCACCTGGCATGCATGAGTATCAAATAGCGGCTGAGTTCGATCACGAGTATCGCCATCATAATGCGCAGCATGCCTACCCGGCGATTGTCGGTGGAGGCGCCAATAGCTGTATCCTGCATTACACCGAAAATAACGACGAGTTGCATGACGGTGATTTGTTGTTGATAGACGCCGGCTGTGAAGTCGAAGGATATGCTTCGGATATCTCACGTACCTTTCCTGTCAACGGCAGTTACACGAATGCCCAGCGCGAGGTTTATGATATCGTGCTTGCCGCTCACCAGGCCGCGGTTAAGAAGGTCTTGCCAGGCAACCACTGGAACGATCCTCACAATGCGGCAGTACGTGTTATTACGCGGGGGCTGTTAGAGCTTAAACTGCTTAAAGGCACGGTCGCCAAACTGATCAAGGAACAGGCTTACCGGAAATTTTACATGCATCGCACCGGCCATTGGCTTGGACTCGATGTCCACGATGTCGGTGATTACAAGGTGGGTGATCAGTGGCGTTTGCTCGAGCCGGGCATGGTGATGACGATCGAGCCCGGGATCTACATTCCAGCGCGTAGCCGTGGGGTCCATCGCAAGTGGTGGAATATCGGAATTCGTATCGAAGACGATGTTCTGGTCACGCGTCAGGGCCACGAGATTCTGACTGATGCGCTGCCCCGCAAGGCCACTGAGATCGAAGCCCTGATGGCGAGTTGAATGCGTGATATTGCGATAATCGGTGGTGGCCTGGTCGGCCTGTGTGCTGCGTTGGCATTGCAGCATGCAAAGCGCAGCATAACGATAATCGAGGCGGGAAATCTTGAGCAAGTGCAAGCCGATGGATTGAACGCGCGATCGATCGCGCTTTCTGCGAGCAGCGTACAAATTTTCAGGGCGCTTGGAATCTGGTCGCAGATCGAAGCGCGCGCGGCGCCGATTCGGCACATCCATATTTCGTCGCGTGGACGATGGGGTGTGACCCGGCTGCAGGCGGCAGAATACCAGCTGGACGCAATGGGTTACGTCATAGAAAATCAGGCGCTGGGACGCTGCCTGCTGGACGCCGTCGAGGCTTCAGGGAATATAAAGCTGCAGCAAGAAGCCGAATTCGAATCGATTACCCAGCATGCCACGGTCGACATCGGTTATCGTAAAAAAGGGCGTTTGCAGCAGCTTGAAGCAAGGCTTGCACTGATTGCCGATGGCGCGCTTTCGCCGGCGCGAGCCGCGCTCGGCATTAGCCATCAAACGATCGACTATGGCCAGGCGGTCGTCATCAGCAACGTCGAGGTCAGTAAACCGAAAATCGATACCGCTTACGAACGTTTCACGCCGCAGGGGCCGTTGGCGATGCTGCCCCTGGGAGGCAAGCGTTATGCCTGTGTGTGGACGCTGACCCCGTCACAGGCGGCAGAGGCATGCGTGCAGGACGAGGTCGAATTTGCTGCGGCTTTGCAAGACTGCTTCGGTTTTCGCCTCGGCTTGATCGAAGCCGTCGGTAAGCGCTTTTCGATTCCCATTAAGCGAACCCGCGCAGATGCGTTGCAAAGCGGGCGCTGTCTATTGGTCGGCAACGCGGCCAATGCACTGCATCCGGTTGCCGGACAAAGCTTTAATCTGTCGCTGCGTGATATTGCCTGCCTGTATGAATTGCTCAGCGAACCGTCGATGGTGGATCTCGATGCTAACGGGTTAGCCGCGCTTGCAGATGAGTATGAAATGTTGCGTCTGCAGGAGCAGCGCCAGGTGATTAGATATGGCGACGGCCTGGTTACATTGTTTTCAAACGAGTTGCCATTGTTCGATCATTTACGTGCGGCGGGACTTAGCCTGCTCGATCTGGTACCGGCGCTGAAAGCCCAGGCCGCGCTGGCTGGCATGGGTATGACTTTCGGCGGTAATCGTCTGTTGCGGGGGCATTTGTGAGTTCTGCCAGTTTCGATGTCATAGTCGTAGGTGCCGGGATGGTCGGTGCCTGTACTGCATTGGCGCTGGCTGGCAAAGGTTTTCGCGTTGCAGTTATTGAGGCGGCAGCCCCGCGCGACAACATCAATCATCCCGACGAGGCTTACGACCTGCGAGTGTCGGCGATTAGTCCGCGTTCACGCGGCATCCTGCAGCGGCTTGGTGTCTGGCAGCAGCTGGCTGATGAGCGTGTCTGCTATTACGAACAGATGCATATCTGGCACCAGCATGGTTCGGCTAGCGTTGCCTTCGATGCAGTTGATCTGGCGCGCAGCAATCTCGGTGCGATCGTCGAGAATCGACTATTACAGCAGACCCTGTACCAGGTCTGCGAACGTGAATCACGGATAGAATGGTTTATGCCCGATCAGATCGAAACTTTACTCCAAAACCACGCCCAGGGGGTCGAGCTGCGGCTAGATTCGGGGTGTTGTCTCACTGCTGGACTGTTGCTGGCTGCGGATGGGCGTAATTCACCCACGCGGGCTCTGGCCGGGATCGATGTGCAGCATGGGCAGTACCGGCAGACGGCCATCGTCGCTAACGTCGAAACCGAGTATCCCCATCGCCATACAGCGTGGCAGCGTTTCCTGAGCACCGGGCCATTAGCGTTTTTACCGCTGGCTAACGGACAGAGCTCGATCGTCTGGTCCTGCGACAATGAGCTTTCGGCACAGATTGCCAGTGCCAATGATGACGAGTTTTGCGATGCTCTCGGTGAAGCTTTCGAGTTTAGACTCGGCAGGGTCAGTTCCTGTAGCGCACGAATGAGCTTTCCGCTCGGTTGGCATCACTGTCAACACTGGCTAAAAGATCGGGTACTGCTGATCGGAGACGCGGCGCATGGCGTGCATCCGCTCGCCGGCCAGGGGGTTAACCTCGGCTTCAGTGATGTCGAAGTACTCACGCAACTGGTTGGTGATCGGTCGGATTATATCCGGCAAAAACAACTGCGCCGTTACGCACGCCAACGCAAAAGTGAAACCTGGGTTGCCGGCAACAGTTTCGGCGCGTTGAAATGGATCTATGGACTGGACCAGAAATGGGTTACCCGGTTGCGGGATCTAGGTATGCGCGTAGTCGATGAAACTCCATGGTTTAAGCGAGCATTGTTGGAAAAGGCAGTACAAAACATCACCTGAAGGGATTTGATTGATCATTTGCAGCAATCGGCGAAAGCAATGCCGGGGTTGAAATGGGGAAGTTCAGCAAGAAATCGATGGGGAACCGGGCAGCCTGGTCTGTAATTAGTTCTTTTATTCGAGCCTGACAGGCTCTATTCTCTGTGCTGACCACGATTGACGGGTATTACCCGAGCAGAGGTAAATCACCGATGGGAAACAAAACACCACTCTACCAGTGCCATCTCGATGCCGGCGCCAAAATCGTCGATTTTGCCGGCTGGGACATGCCGATTAACTATGGCTCGCAAATTACCGAGCACGAAACGGTGCGTACCGACGCGGGGATGTTCGACGTCTCGCATATGACCGTCGTTGATGTCAGCGGAGACGATGCCAAAACCTACCTGCAGTACCTGCTCGCCAACGACGTAGCCAAACTGACCCTCACGGGTAAAGCGTTGTATAGCTGCATGCTCAATTCCCAGGGCGGAGTGATTGACGACCTGATCGTTTATTATCTGCGTGACAATTTTTATCGGGTGGTCATCAACTCGGCCACACGCGAAAAAGACCTGGCCTGGCTCGAGCAACAGGCGCAATCTTTCCCGGATCTCAAGCTCAGGTTTCGTGACGATGTCGCCTTGCTCGCGGTGCAGGGACCGAACGCAAGAGATAAGGCGATAAAACTGTTTGCCGAATATCAGCAGGAAACGTTGCAGCAGCTGGCTCGCTTTCAGGGCGCCGAGTTCGATGATTGCTTTATCGCGCGCACCGGGTATACCGGGGAAGACGGCTTTGAAATCCTGATGTTAAGTGAGCAGATCGCGGATCTGTGGAATCGCCTGCTGGCTGCTGGCATCGCGCCCTGCGGTCTAGGGGCCCGTGATACCCTGCGTCTCGAGGCGGGGATGAACCTGTACGGGGCTGACATGGACGAAACCACCAGCCCGCTCATTTCGGGTCTGGGCTGGACCCTGGCGATGAAGGATGAGCGTGATTTTATCGGCAAAGCCGCGCTCGAGGAGCAGCTGGCAGCGGGTGTACAGCAAAGTTTCGTCGGTCTGTTATTATTAGACAAAGGTGTTTTACGCAACCATTTGCCGGTGATAACCGCGCAGGGCAACGGTGAAATCACCTCGGGAAGTTATTCACCGACGCTACAGCAATCGATAGCAATGGCTCGAGTTCCCGCCGGCGTTACTGGCCAGGTTGAAGTCGAGGTGCGCAACAAGTTGTTGAAGGCGGAAATTGTTAAGCTTCCCTTCGTACGCGAGGGAAAGTCAATGTTAACCAATGGGGGTAATAATAAATGAGTGAAGTGCCAACAGAACTGAAGTTTTTGTCTACGCATGAATGGGCCCTGGTGGAAGGCGATATCGCAACGATCGGAGTATCCGATCATGCCCAGGAACTGCTGGGTGATCTTGTCTATGTCGAATTACCCGAGCAGGGCAGCACGGTTGCCGCAGGTGACTCGGTTGGGGTCATCGAATCGGTCAAGGCGGCCTCCGATACCTATGCTCCGCTGTCCGGAGAAATTATCGAAGTCAACGATCAACTCGAGGACGCGCCGGAACAAATCAACAACGATCCCTATGGCGATGGCTGGATGTATAAGATTGCGCTGGAAGATCAGGAAGAAGTCGAGAATTTACTCGACGCAGAAGCTTATACAGATAGCATAGCCGAAGACGATTAGTCAGCTAGCTTGCGATGAGTAGTGCCGCGCGGTTGCAAGGGTAAAAGCGCGGCAGCCATTGGGTCTGGAGTCGGCATGGCGAAAAAAAGCAGCACGGGATTATTCCGAATAATCAGGGCGACCGGACATTCCTGGAAGGGTGTGTGTGCGGCTTATCGTAACGAGGCCGCGTTTCGCGAGGAGCTCTGGTTGTGTATTGTGATGATTCCACTGGGCCTGTATCTCGGCGACAACGGCATCGAGAAAGCTTTGCTGGTGTCGAGCGTAATGCTGCTGCCGCTGACTGAAATTCTGAACTCGGCCCTGGAAGCGGTGGTAGATCGCATCGGTGAAGAGCGACATGAACTTTCGGGTCGCGCCAAAGACATGGCATCCGCAGCAGTCGCAATGGCATTTATCTTAACAACCGTCGTCTGGGTGCTGGTGTTGTTCTTTTAGAACCACCTGTCATACCCCGGTTTGCAGGATAGCCAGTAACGAGTCAAGGTCGTGCACGGGTGGGCGGCAACTGAAGCCTTCGCAAATCCACGCGCTAATCGGCTTGTCACTTGACTTTTGGGCGATCTCCTGCGGTAAATCTTTGGCGTCATAGGGAATAAAGTAAGCCATCTGGTCTGGTTTCAGCCGCGGTAGTATCTGTGCGCGCCACCGGGTGAGGATAGCCGGTTCGCCACGCAGAATAACTTGATACGGTGGTCTGTTCACTGCTTCGAGCAGGGCCACGAAGCTGGCTGCGTGAAAGGGAGTCTGGTTGACATTATCAGCCACCGATTGCAACGCTTTTTCTGCGGTTTGAGTATAAGCCTGGCGCCCGGTTAACAATCCCAGGCGGTGCAGGGCCAGAGCGGCTACCGCATTGCCGCTTGGCATTGCTTCGTCTGGCCAGGACTTCGGTCGCTGGATCAGTTTTTCGTGATCGCTGGCGGTAAAAAAGAAGCCGCCATGGGTCTGATCGGCAAAGTAATCCAGTAATTGATCGGCCAGTTTGACGGCGAACGCCAAATCGATATCGCTCCACTCGTACTGCAGACAATCGAGAATCGCCTGTAGCAGATGTGCGTAATCGTCGAGATAAGCTGGCAGCAGCCTGTCGTCGGTGGGGCTCAATGCAAGTAATCTTTCATCTTGCCAGCATTCATTCTTAATCGCGCGCAGACATCGCTGGGCGATGTCGAAATAGTCCTGACGCATAAAAATACGGGCAGCGGATGCCAGTCCGCGAATCACCAGTGCGTTCCAGCTGGTCAATACCTTGTCATCGAGCCCGGGGCGGATGCGAGTTGCCCGAGCCGCGAGCAACTGTTCGCGTGTGCCTGTCTTTAGCGCCGCGTACTCCTGTTCGTCGAGATTAAACTTTTCGCGCACCTGTTGGGTATCGTAGTAGCTGTGTAAATGCCATGCGCCCTCGAAATTGGCCGCCTGATCGAGCCCAAACTGCCAGGCGAATGCCGGGTACGCTTCACTACCGATGATTTGCTCGACTTCGGCTGGCGTCCACAGGTAAAACTTGCCTTCGATACCCTCGGAATCGGCATCGAGTGCCGCGTAAAATGCGCCTGAATCGGTGCGCATTTCACGTTCCAGCCAGGTCACGATGCCATCCGCGGCATCAGCAAACAACGGTTTGCCGGTCAAGCGGAAAGCCTGTGCAAACACCTGTAGTAACTGGCCGTTGTCATAGAGCATTTTTTCGAAATGCGGGATCATCCATTTATCGTCCACCGAGTAGCGGTAGAACCCACCGCCGAGGTGGTCCTGGATCCCGCCCAGAACTATTTGCTGCAGGCTGAAATCGATTGCCGCATAGACCGGATCCCCGGGTGAGCGGTGAAAAGCGCGCTGCAGGGCCTGCAACAGGATAGCGGGTTGGGGAAACTTCGGCGCCTGCCCAAAGCCACCGAATTCAGCGTCATGTGCTTCAAGTAACTGGCTGTCAAAGGTCATTAACGCACCGATATCCGCCGCGCGCTGGTTCTGGTTTTCACGCATCTCGATGTCTATCAGCGCCTGCTGTATAGCCTGGCCCTGCTCTTTTATCTTGCCTGGTTCCTGCTGAAATATTTCGGCCACACGCTCGAGTAAATCGGTAAACGCGATCATGCCGTGCCTGGGCTTATCCGGAAAATAGGTGCCACCAAAGAAGGGCACGCAGCTATCGGGGGATAAGAACATCGTCAGCGGCCAGCCACCGGGTCGGCGGGCGATCAATTGATGTGCAGTCTGGTAAATTCGATCGATGTCGGGGCGTTCTTCACGGTCTACCTTGATATTGATGAAATGTTGATTCATCAAGGCGGCGGTTGCCGCATCTTCGAAGGATTCATGTGCCATCACGTGACACCAATGGCATGCAGAATAGCCTATCGATAACAGGATCGGTTTATTCTGTTCGCGGGCCTTATCGAGCGCCTGTTGCGACCAGGGCAGCCAGTTAACCGGATTATCGGCGTGTTGGCGCAGGTAGGGGCTGGACTCCCCGGCAAGTTCGTTGGCCATGTTGCTGCACTCTGGATTATTTCCGTGCGATAATACCACCCTGATCAGGCATACTCATGAGTTTGAATCAGATAATTCCGCAATGATTGCATTTCCATCGATAGATCCCGTCGCGATTGCCCTCGGCCCGGTCAAAGTTCACTGGTATGGGCTCATGTACCTGTTCGCATTCGCCAGTGCCTGGTGGCTGGGCAGGCGCCGGGCTGCATCAGAAAATTCGCCAGTCAAGCCCGAACAGATCGACGACCTCATCTTTTATGGCGCACTTGGTGTAGTGCTCGGGGGTCGAATCGGCTCGGTGATTTTTTACAATTTCGACAGTTTCCTGCAAAACCCGCTGTACTTGTTCAAGATCTGGGAAGGCGGTATGTCTTTCCACGGTGGTTTTATCGGCGTGCTGGTGGCGATGGAAATTTTTCGGCGAAAACTGGGCTGCAGGTTTTTTGAATTAACCGATTTTATCGCCCCGTTGGTGCCCCTGGGGCTGGCCGCCGGGCGTTTTGGCAACTTTATGAATGCCGAGTTATGGGGTGCACCGGGTAATGTTCCCTGGGCGATGAAATTGTCCTGTGAACAATTTCCGCCAGATCGATATATCGATTACGCCGGGCCATTGTGTTTCAGTGCGCGCCACCCAACCCAGCTTTACGAAATGCTGCTCGAAGGAATTCTGCTGTTCCTGGCCCTGTGGCTGATATCGGCGAAACCACGCCCGGTAATGACGGTTTCCGGGTATTTCCTGTTGCTCTATGGGCTCGCCAGGAGCAGCGTGGAATTCATCCGTTTGCCGGATGCTCACATTGGTTATTTGATGAATAGCGAATGGCTGACAAGGGGCATTGTATTATCGCTGCCAATGATTATAGTTGGCGTTATTCTGCTGATTCTGGCAAAAAGGGGCGGCAATAATGCAGCAATATCTTGACTTGATGCGACATGTACTCGAACAGGGTAGCGACAAAAAAGATCGCACCGGTACGGGTACCCGATCGGTTTTTGGTTACCAGATGCGTTTCGATCTAAGTCAGGGATTTCCGCTTATTACCACCAAGAAGCTCCATTTGCACTCAATCATTCATGAGCTGTTGTGGTTTTTGCAGGGTGACACCAACATTGCCTATCTGCGGGAAAATAAGGTGCGCATCTGGGACGAATGGGCCGATGAAAACGGTGATCTGGGACCCGTTTATGGCGCACAGTGGCGTTCCTGGAGAGCAGCTGACGGCCATGTAGTCGACCAGATTCAGCAACTGGTGAGCGACATCAAGACCAATCCCGATTCGCGCCGTCTTATCGTCAGTGCATGGAATGTCGGTGAGATTGAAAATATGGCACTGCCGCCGTGCCACGCTTTTTTCCAGTTCTATGTTGCTGATGGGCGCCTCTCCTGTCAGCTTTACCAGCGTAGCGCCGATGTTTTTCTGGGGGTGCCATTTAATATTGCATCCTATGCGTTGTTGCTGATGATGGTAGCCCAGGCAACGGAACTCGAGCCGGGAGACTTTGTGCATACGCTTGGCGATGCTCATTTATACTCCAATCATTTACCACAGGCGCGTTTACAGCTGGAGCGTGAACCTTTTACCATGCCGACCATGGAGCTGAACCCGCAGGTGAAGGACTTGTTCGCTTTTCGTTTCGAAGACTTTGAACTGAAGAACTACCAGTGTCACGAGCATATCAAGGCAGCTGTCGCGGTATGATGTGTCGCTGCAATAATAAACGGGAAACTAGACTAGATGAATGAACCAGGACTCAACAATATCAAGGTCGACGTGGAAACTCGATATATCGAGGATCAGTCTAATCCGGAACAGAATTACTATGTGTTTGCCTACACGATTACAATAAAAAATAAAGGCAGGCAAAACGCACAACTCCTTACCCGTCACTGGGTGATTACCGACTCTAATTCAAAAATCCAGGAAGTACGTGGCGATGGGGTTGTCGGTGAACAACCAATGCTGAAACCCGGAGAGCAGTTTGTATACACGTCAGGCACGATGCTTGAAACCGCAGTGGGCACGATGAAAGGCAGTTACCAGATGGTTGCCGATGATGGCTCACATTTCGACGCACCCATCGAGGAGTTTGTGTTGTCCACTCCCCGGGTACTACATTAGTTATCCAGTGGCGATCTATGCAATAGGTGATGTCCAGGGCTGCTATTCCGAGCTCTGCACCTTACTCGAAAAGGTCGATTTCGATCCTTCCGCGGATACCCTCTGGTTTTGCGGCGACCTGGTCAACCGCGGTCCGGAATCATTGCAGACCTTGCGTCTTGTTAAATCCCTGGGCGACAGCGCGCTGACCGTGCTCGGCAACCACGACCTGCATTTGCTGGCACTGCATCACGGTGTCAAGAAGATTCGTCTCAATGCGAGTCTGCGTAAGGTTCTCAGAAGCCCCGATCGCGATGAATTGATGTACTGGCTGCAGTCGCAACCGCTGCTGCATTACGACAAGAAACACAAGGTCGTGGTGGTGCATGCCGGCATCCACCCCGACTGGGGGCTGAGCAAGGCCCGTAAAATGGCGGCGGAAGTCGAAACCGCGCTGTGCGGTGACCAGGCCGGGCGGTTTTTCCGAAAAATGTATGGCAACAAGCCGGCAGCGTGGTCGGACGATCTGGCAGGCGCCAAGCGCCTGCGATTTATTACCAACGTGTTCACACGCATGCGATATTTCGACTCGGCACGTGGGCTCGACTACACCGTCAACCGCAGTCCACGGCGGTATTTGCGCCGCGGTCTTACCCCGTGGTTCCTGATGGACGCCAGGCTGAGAGAGGATGTGCGGGTCATGTTCGGGCACTGGTCGACGATCCCGGTGGGCTGTTACGGGCGTTGTTTTGCGCTGGATGGAGGCTGCGTCTGGGGTGGCCACCTGGTCGCATTAAGAGTCGATTTCGGTACCGAGGACTGGGTTTTTGCCGATTCTCACGCTAGAAGACCGATAATTACTGCTGAAAAATAACGATAAGTAGTTCACTTTTGGCAGGAGATTGACGATTAAATGCGATGTTTTTCACTATCTTTGGTCGGTTTACAGCTATAACTTACCAGTGGTCGCAGCTTTTTCCTGGCAATAGATCGTCGCGATATCGTACAGATGCCAGGACGCGAGAATGATTTACTAAAGGCTCGCATTCAAAAGCTTGATGCCCGATTGCCCCGACACATGTAAGCGTTACGCGCACTGAATGCGATCCGGCTTTGATTTGAAAGAGCTGATTAACGACTTACTTGCCCTTGCTCTGTGTGCCTGCGATTCGGAAAACGGCTCGATATGTCCAGTGGCAAGCGGGATGACATTGATCTCACGGTTTTCTGCCTAAGCGCAGGTTTCATGAGCCAGGCATTACAGGAAGCCGAGGATATAACCATGATCGAAGGTGAAGAATCTTGAACAAGAATCAACTGTTTGCCTTATTGCTAACGCTTTTGTCATATACCGTTTTTCAACCGGTGGCAAACGCGGCCAGCGTAGAGTTAGTGCCATCGTCGCGAGTTATTCTGAAGATCGTTTCAGGTATGACGATCGACGATATTATTGAGCGAGTTTATCCAAAAGATAAGGATCTATGGCCGCAGATCAAGGCAAAGCTGATTGAAACGAATCCGCATGCATTTGTGCAGTATTCTGATCGACTGATCACCGGTACCCGTCTAAAGCTGGTGGATATCAAGCGAATTCTGGACCAGGAAGAATTAAGCCCAAAAATGAAAGTGGGTTATGTCGCACAGCTCGGTGGTCAAGCCAATGCCAAAGATATCAATGGCCGCGTACTTCAGTTACAAATCAATTCGCAAATTTTCGAAGGTGACCGGCTCGAAACAGCGCCTGGCGCAGAGCTATCCATACTGATGGATGACGGTGCCGAAGTTCACCTGAAAGAGGACTCGGTGCTCAAGATTAGTGAATATGCAATTACTGCGGGCTATGACGAGAGTAGTAGCAGCATTCTTGATCTGCTACGTGGTGGCCTGCGTAAACTTACGGGCTCGATAGGGGCCAGTGCGCTCGCCAATTATCAGGTCCAGACCGGGCTTGCAACTATCGGTATTCGTGGTACCGAGTATGTGATCAAACTATGCAAGCAGGATGATTGTTCACAGACAGTAAGTCGCAATGATCCGGAAGCAAAGTTGCACGCAGTGGTACTCAAAGGTGCGATTACGCTGACTACCGATGAGGAAGTACAAATTCTGATGGCGATGGGTGAGTATGGTACGGCGACGCCGGAAACATTGATTGTCGAGGATGACAAGCCGCTGCCGGTGGGTTTCCTCGACGCCGAAGAATCACAACAATTCAATGTCACCAGTCAGCAACAAATGGGGCAAGCGGAGGAGGAATCTTCGAGTTCGTGGCTGTGGATTGTGGGAGTGTTACTGCTCGCCGTTGGCCTGTAACTCGAACCTGGGTCTGGCGGTCGGCCAGGGAAATAGTGTTAAGCGGCAGTGAGGCGTCAAGAGTCGTCGAATTGCGCGGCAAAAGCACCGGCGATTTCCAGCAGGCTTTGAATCGTATACTGCCGATTGCCTAATACAATGGGTTGATTCAGCTGCACATAGCCTTCGTTAAATGGTACCAGGCGATTGTTTTTGATCAGGAAGGTACCGTTGGTCGAGCCGAGATCGCGAAGATATACCTCACCATTTATGATCTGAATTTCCGCGTGCTGTTTACTGACAGTAGCGTCATTGATATAGATATGACCTTCCCTGCCAATGATATAAGTTCTGCTTTCCAGGTGCTTTACTTCTTCGAGTTCTTCGTTTTCCATTCGGGATTTCCCTCCTGTATTCGCGCGAATGAGTCTAACGCAAATAGACTCAAAATTCTCGTACAAATTTTATAAACGAATACGCGTAGGGGTTGCTGTGATCTGCGTCATGGTCATCCCGGGTTTCCTGTTTCCAAAGCCCCAAATCGATTTCAGGGAACCATGTGTCGCCCTCGAAGTTGTGGTGAATTCGAGTGATATACAGCCGCGTTGCCTGGCCGATGGTTTGTTGATAAAGACTCGCACCGCCGATAAGCATGACTTCTTCGGCGTCACTGCACAATGACAGCGCAGCCTTGATTCCGTTGGCGATTTCACAACCGGTGGCGCGGAAACCCGAATCACGGGTAATAACAATATTACGCCGGCCGGGCAGGGGCCTGCCGATCGAGGCGAAGGTTTTGCGCCCCATGATTATCGGTTTACCCATGGTAATGCGCTTAAAATATGCAAGATCCGCTGGCATCTGCCATGGCAGATCGTTGTTGCTTCCAATCAGGCGGTTGTCGTCCATGGCGACTATCAGGGAGAGTTTGGTCATTGATTCAAGGCTTTGCTTAGTTTGGCGAAATCGGCGACGCTGAGGTTTTCTGCGCGCACCCCCGGATCGATCTTGCAGGCAAGGATTGTTTCACGATCAACGACTGATTTCAGTGAGTTTGAAATGGTCTTTCTGCGCTGGCCAAAGGCCGCTTGCACAATACTGGAAAATCGACTGTAGTCGCCAATGTCGTACTCTGGACTACTAAACGGAGTCAGGCGAATGACTGCCGAGTCCACTTTGGGAGGCGGCTTGAAACAGCCGGGAGGGACGTCCAGAAGGTATTGGCAATCGCACTGGTACTGGAGCATGACCGAAAGACGTCCATAGTTGGTTTCCCCGGGGTTGGCTACGATACGCAGGGCTACTTCTTTTTGCACCATAAAATGCATGTCCTGGATCTGTCGAACCGATTCGAGTAAGTGAAACATGAGCGGCGTCGATATGTTGTACGGAAGATTACCTACCACGCGAAATGTTTTGTTACCCGGGATGCTCGATAACTCGAAGTCGAGGATGTCCGCATTAATGATTTCAAGCACGCCGTAGTTCGCTGCCTGGCGGGTAAGCACCGGTACCAGGTCGCGATCAAGCTCGATTGCTATCAGCTTGCCGCAACGTTGCAGCAGCGGGTAAGTAAGCGCGCCCTGTCCGGGTCCAATTTCGAGCAGGTTTTCGCCCGGCCGTGGATCGATTGCACGCAGGATAGATTCGATGACGTTATGGTCATGCAGAAAATGCTGGCCAAAACGTTTACGCGCCCGGTGCATTGTGGAGCTTATTATGTACCTGGAAAATTGCCGAATCGATTGCTGCAAACAGGCTGTCGGGACGGGCTTGCGTGGTTCCCGCCAGATCGAGCGCGGTTCCGTGATCAACCGAGGTGCGAATAATCGGCAGGCCCAAAGTGGTGTTAACCGCATTGTGGAAACCGACATGCTTCAGCACCGGTAAACCCTGGTCGTGATACATGGCGAGCACCGCGTCGGCATCCGTTAGCATGTGAGCGGTGAACAGGGTGTCGGCGGGATACGGTCCACTTAAATTTATGCCGGTGGCTTTGAGCGTTTCCAGCGCGGGGATAATAATCTCGATTTCCTCGCGGCCAAGGTATCCGTTTTCACCGGCGTGAGGATTCAGACCACATACCTTGATATGTGGATGCTCAATACCGAAGCGATTGCGTAAATCGCAATCCAGGATCTGGATGACTTCGATAATCACTTGCTCGTTGATCGCATCAGCGACCTGGCGCAGGGGCAAATGAGTCGTTACCAACGCAACCTTTAGCTGCGCGGCAACTAACAGCATTACCGGTTTGGGGGCGTTACAGATGTCGGCCAGATACTCGGTATGTCCTGAAAAACTGATTCCAGCACGATTGATGATTTCCTTTTGTACCGGCGCGGTAACCAGCGCATCAAACTGCTTGTCCAGGCATGCCCTGCAGGCGTAATCGAGCAGGTTCAGCACGTACTTTGCGTTGGCACTATCCAGGTTTCCCGGCACAGCGGGTTGGTCCAGGGGCTGGTCGATGATGGCGATCGCATTGCCGGGAACCACCCCATCGGCATAATCGACGAACTCAATTTTCGAACCCAGTGCAGCGGCACGTGAGTGCAGCATATCGCGATCGCCGATGACAGCCAGGCCGGCGTCAAACCTGCCGGGATCGATAGCTGCGATAATGTCCGGACCGATTCCTGCGGGTTCGCCTGAGGTAATTATTATTCTGGGCTCAGGCATCAGATTCATCGACAATGATGACGTAGGCCTCATCCCTTAAGCGACGCTTCCATAGATCGAATACTTCACGCTGCTTTTGCCGCAGTAACTGTGAGTAAATTTTACTACGTTTGTTTTGCTCGGTTTCGTCGACCTCACGTCGGCCGGTTACTTCGATCAGGTGCCAGCCAAACTGACTGCGGACAGGTTCGCTCAGTACACCTATCTCGAGCTGATTGGCGGCCACCTCGTACTCTTTGACCGTACTACCTGGGTCCATCCATCCAATATCTCCTCCGTCTGCGCCCGAACCGTAATCTACCGAGTAAAGTCGTGCCAGTCGGGCAAAATCTTCCCCGGCCAGAATCCGCTCACGGAACTCGTACAGACGTTCCTGCGCATCTTCTTCAGTGATCAGTTCATTGGGTTTGATCAGTATATGGCGAGTTCGAGTCTGTTGGCTTATCGTCTGTTCGAGATCTCGAAATTCTTTCAGGTAGATGATATGAAAGCCGTTGGCACTGCGAATCGGCCCGGCATAGCCACCCGGTTCCATCGACAAAATCTCGGTTGTAAACAGGCTTGGAATCTCGGCTTTCTTGCGCCACCCGAGATCGCCACCCTGCAGCGCGGTGTCGCCTGCCGAAAATGTATTGGCGAGTTCGTCAAATTTTGCACCCTGGTCGAGCTCTACCAGAATTTCCGCAGCGATATCCTGGGCCTCGGCAACCTGATCCGGCGGCGCGGCATCAGGTAGTGCAATCAGAATATGGGATATACGATATTCATAGTTAGTATTATTGTCACCGCTAAGCTTGATGAAATCATCGACTTCGGCTTCACTGATGGTTGCGTTGCGCTGACTATACTGACGGCCCAGGGTTGAAACAGTCATTTCCCGACGAACAGTATCACGATACTTGTCGTAATCCAGTCCGTCATCGATCAGGGTATTGCGAAAATCTGACAGGCTCATTTTGTTTTGCCGGGCTAGTCGTTGCATCGCCTGGTTGAGTTGGCCGTCGGTAATCTTGATACCGCGACGCTTGGCTTCCTGCAGCAGCAATGAGTCATTGATCAATGCCTCGAGCACCCGCCGATTCAGCACATCATCGCTCGGCAAGCGTCTATTTGACTGACGAAAATCAATTTTTATCAGTTTGATTCTATCCGCCAGTTCGCGTTCGGTAATGACGCTTTCATCGACGACAGCCACAATACGGTCGATTGACGTCTGGGCTGCAGTGACTGACTGCATCAGCAGCAGGCTGCCAAGGAGAATCAGGGTTAGTCGAAATATTTTCATCAAATTATCTAAGCTCATCAGAAAGCCGGGTTATATCCAGGTATTGCTTCCATCAATTGCGTATCTATGTCGTCACCTGCCTGACTTAAACCTTTGAAGGTAAGTTCCAGGAAAATGCTGTTGGTGGTTTCAGCGTAGTCCTCGAAATCCTGCCCGGTCTGACCGGCCAGTATTTTAAGGCCCCAGCAGCAGGATTCATAGTTAATCCCCAGTAAATTCTCCACTGGTTTGTTAAATTGCAGTGATTGTTGATGTTTAGCCACAACTGTCCAGCGCTCGTTGACCGGATAGACCATTGAAACCAGCGCCTGCTCGAGTGCATCCTCGGTAAAATAGTAACCAAGATTTGCCACCAGGCCATTGTTTCTGTAACCAACCGACAGATCCTTATCGCTAAGTTCATTCTGATCCTCGTCGTAAACCAGGCGTGCCGAGATTTTCCAGCTGGGGTTTGGTGAAATATAGAGTTCGGCAATCGTATCGGAGCGGGATGCGTCGTCGCGCCTGCCGTCCAGGCTGACACGACGATCCTCGAAATAGAAAGTCTGGCCTATGTGCGCATCCATTAGTTCATCGCCGCTGTCATTGCTGTAAATACGGCTGGTAAGACCGAGAGTGACCTGGTTGGCATCGCCTATTCGATCAGCACCGGTAAAACGATTATTGCGGAATAGATTGTTATAGGTACTGGCGTTAAGCGAAGTATCAAAGTCAGGGATGTCATCCTGGTTCTCGTACGGTGTGTAGAGGTAATACAATCTTGGCTCGAGAGTATGCAGCAACTGGTCTTTAGAACCGGCTACGCGTTCAAAAATTAATCCTGAATCGATACCCAGGGTTGGCAGGGTCCGCTGTATCGAGTCATCGCCCGGGTTGTCGTCCAGTTGATAATCGGTGAAGGCGAGTTGCAAACCAGGTTCGAAAAAATACCAGCTGTTCGATGACTCCCAGTTTACTGCAGTTACGATATTGGCACGGTTGCCGGTAACGCTGTCATCGCGGTCAAAGCTGACCCACTCGATCTCGACAGGCGTCTGCAATTGATCGATCCAGGGGTCAGGTTTAAGGTTGAAGGCCACGCGTGGCAGGCGACTATAGGGGCGATCCTCTGGCGCAGTGCTGTCATCGATTGTCTTGTAATCCTGCCAGAAAAAATCGCTTTGCCAGGTTTCGCCGCTACGCGTCAGCCTGACGTGACGATCCAGAAAGCTAAGATCATTGTTCGCGGGGGAAATGTCACCGAAGTCGTAGAAAAAGTCTTCGTCCGACACATCGGCGAGCAACACAGCAGCGTCGATATCATAGGCAAGATCGCCTTTATGTTGCCATTGTTGAAACCAGCGCGCATCGCCTCTTTGGTCGTCATCCAGATAAGATATATCCAGCTGTCCGCGATGGGATTCGAACAGGTAGCGATTTTCGGTATTGAGTTGCAAGCCGCGTTCGCTGTACCAGGCAGGCGTGATGGTCATGTCATAGTTAGGCGCGATATTCCAGTAGACAGGCGCTACATAAGTCCGCCCACTGGTTTCGCTGTAACCTGATTTCACGGAGAGCAGGCCGGACTTACGACGATCGTCTATCGGAAACTGGAAATAGGGCAGATATAGAAACGGAATATCCTGGAAATACAGCGTGGTATGCGTTGCGCTGCCGACACCGGTTTCGTCGTCGATTTCAAGTTCACTGGCCCGCAGATACCAGACCCTGTTATCCGGATCGCAGGAAGTATAGGTAATTCCGTCGAATCGGCTGCGATACTGATCGAGCAGTTCGGCTCTGTCGGCCCGCCCACTTGCGTGCTGAGTGCGCAGCTCGAATTCAGGCTGCTCAAATGTTGCACGATCGTTGCGACTATCGACTTCGATGTGAGGGCTTTGCAGGTGGAGGTCGGGGGTCGCGAAATCCACGTTTCCATTGGCGAAAATCTCACCGGTGGACTTGATAAAGAGGACGTCATCGGCGCTGATGTTTAGCTCGGCACTAGTTACGCTGACATCGCCGACCAAATGGATTGTTGTGCCGTCTTCGCTGGTAACGGTTCGGGCTTCAACCCGGGTTTCATCCCCGGATATATCCTCGGTATCGATATAATTAAATGATGGAATCCGGCACAGATTCCAGTTTCCCTGGGTAAGACCGGCTTCAGGAAAAAGGACAGATACCAGACCTGCAAACAAAAGATAGCGTGGGCGCAGCAACAATGAACCAGAAAATAATTACATTCTGTCACATTATCCTGCTCTGGTTAATCCCGGCTTAACAAGTTTATCGTTATCCCGCGCAGCACCATTTCAATGGGTGGTTACCTCGGGGGTAAGTCCGCAAAAGTGTAACGAGGCATGGATGCCGAGTTCCAGGCGATTCCATGGATGGACCAAACGGTGTTTTTTTGCCGTTTGGGAGCGCCTTTTGCGGACTTACCCTCGAGGTAGCCTTAGGGAGCTGGTGAAACTGAAATCTATTTAATTCCGGACAAGTTGAGCAGGCAGGCGGGGTTGCTGTGTGGTGATTCTTTTACGAGCCCTGCGCCTTATACACCTCGGTGTCGGGGTGGAATGCAAACCATGCAAACCAGAAACCCTGGATACCTGCAACCTGCTTCCCGGTGGAATCGGTGACGCTGATGCTGCGATTTTTTGCATCCCAGATAAAGCTGAAGCGGTTGCCGTTTACCGTGTCGCTGAAGCGGGATTTCCCCTGCTTTTCGAGTTCGACGAATGGATAGGCCTTATATACGCCGTCGATGCCCAGACCTAGCACAACTTCCTTGGGATGATAATAATCAGGCGCGGCGTTGTTGACCGCGAAAAAGGTGCGACGGGATTCTTCGTAGCCGGCGTAGGGATTATGCTGATAGTCGCGGAAGTGACCGGTATCATCGGATAGCACGAGGGTATCGGGGTGTTTTTCACGCCAGCCACGCCAGGTAGTGTGGCTCACGGGCAACGTGGTCAGTTTTTTACCGACGCGTTCCCCGGAGATTGCTTCACCCAGAATTTGTGACCATAGCGATTCGGTGTCGCGGTCGTACAGCAGGACATCATTGTTATACAGTAATCCTGACACGCCAAAATCGGTCGGTGAACCGTCGATAGTCGCGTCGAAGGCAACTGCCGTTCCGCAAAGCGGACAGTAAGTGATCGCGAGTCGCCGACCGTCAATTTCATCGTTAACGATTTCGTGCCAGTTCAGGATGGCTATGGGGTAGGCCCGCGACTGGCCCTTTAGACTAATACCCACGACGCGGTCAGTCGGCTTGAGATAGTCGACCTGGTCAGCGGCGATCAGCCTGGGGTCGGATATAGCCGGGATTCCATCGCGCGGCGGCCCACCGCTGTAAATCTGTTCGGGCGGCAGGCTCGAGTTGGATAGATCGAAGCCATTGGATGATCCCGCAGACAATGTAAAACTATAGACGATTGCGCCAAGCAGTATCCCGCAAAGCGCAATCACCCTGGATTTCTTTGACGTCATTAGGCGCATCACCATCTCCCGACACGGTAGATGTTGATTTGAGTCTTTAATCGCCAATTAATTCAATTAATTTTTCGATTTCCCGGCGCACGACGCTGGCTTGACTCGTCTGCGTATTCTATTTAGTCTGCGCCGGTAAATAATTTCATAAAACTTCAGGAGCCACCATGAAATCAAGAGCCGCAGTCGCCTGGGAACCCAGGAAACCCCTTGAAATAGAAGAAGTGGAAGTCGAAGGCCCGCGGCATGGTGAAGTCCTGTTGAAGGTCCATGCGAGCGGTGTCTGTCATACCGATGCGTTCACCCTGTCGGGTGAAGATCCCGAAGGCGCCTTTCCGGCGATTCTTGGACACGAGGGTGGTTGCGAAGTCGTGGAATGCGGGCCCGGTGTCAGCAGTTTGAGCGTCGGTGACCACGTAATCCCGCTCTATATTCCCGAATGTGGCGAATCGACCTGTTCCTTTTGCAGCTCGGACAAAACCAACCTTTGCCAGTCGATTGCGGGCACCGTCTGGACCGGGTTCATGCCGGACGGTAGCCGTCGCTTTTCGCAAAACGGCAAGGATATATACCACTACATGGGCTGTTCGACCTTTTCCGAATATACCGTGGTTCCTGAAATTGCGCTTGCCAAAATCAACAAGGCGGCGCCGCTGGACAAGGCCTGCCTGCTCGGTTGCGGTGTCACTACCGGCATCGGCGCGGTGCTGAATACCGCCAAAGTACAGCCCGGTTCGTCGGTTGCCGTGTTTGGTCTCGGCACGGTTGGATTATCGGCGGTGCAGGGCGCGGTTATGGCGCAAGCGGAGCGTATCCTGGCGGTTGATATCAATCCCGACAAATGGGAAATGGCGAAAGCACTTGGTGCTACCGACTTCGTTAATCCGCAGGAAGTCGATGGCTCGTTACCCGAGTATATCCAGGAAATGACGGGTGGCGGTGTCGATTATTCCTTCGAGTGTATCGGTAACGTCAACGTCATGCGCGACGCGCTCGAATGCACCCATATGGGTTGGGGCACATCTACCATTATCGGCGTCGCCGGTGCCGGTGAAGAAATCAAGACGCGCCCTTTTAACCTGGTAGTCGGTCGTCGCTGGATCGGTACGGCGTTTGGCGGCGTCAAGGGTCGTACCGAGTTACCCGGTATGGTGGATCAGTACATGGATGGAACGATTGAACTCGATAGCCTGGTGACGCATACCATGCCGCTGGAAGAGATCAATACCGCCTTTGATTTGA
>Ga0265309_10000041_pt1 | contig 36828 bp, 65 predicted proteins | sample Helome_FD_192492 | JGI IMG/M metagenome (GOLD analysis project Ga0265309, IMG submission 192492) | Marine sediment microbial communities from subtidal zone of North Sea - Hel_20160524 (Illumina Assembly) | ecosystem: Environmental > Aquatic > Marine > Subtidal zone > Sediment ...
GCAGCCATATTAGAATTATCTGATATAGTGGCCGAATTAAAAGAGCAATTAATAATATTAGAGCTTATTAATGATTGAATTATTAAATATGGATTGCATGGAATATATGAAAACCTGCAAGGATAATCAGTTTGACTTAGCGATTGTTGATCCGCCTTATGGGATTATGGAAAGCAAAAGCAACGAATCAAGGAATAGAGTTGCATCAAATAATTATAAGGATAAGGAGTGGGATATTAAAGCGCCTGACTGCGGCTATTTTGATGAGTTAAAGAGAATCAGCAAAAATCAGATAATTTGGGGTGCAAATCATTTTATAGACAATCTTCAATTTATGTGTAATTCGCCTTGTTGGATCGTTTGGGACAAAGACAACGGAGCCTGTGATTTTGCTGACTGCGAGCTTGCTTATACTAGCTTTAAGACTGCAGTAAGAAAGTTTAAATTTCAATGGGCTGGAATGCTGCAGGGTGATATGAAAAACAAAGAGCAAAGAATCCACCCAACACAAAAACCCATTAAATTATACCAGTGGTTGCTTGATAACTATTCAGAGCCAAAACAAAGAATACTCGACACCCATCTGGGTTCAGGCTCTAGCGCAATAGCCGCGCATTACTTCGGATGTGACTTCGTAGGAATAGAAAAAGACGAGGACTACTTTAGAGCCGCTCAAGAGCGATTTAACAACGAAACACGACAACAGGCTATGTTTTGACCTGCACCCACGACAAGTACAGAGGTAAAGGCTGGATGATGGCCAGTAACGCACTAAAGGCCATGAAGCGCGGCGAAATAGTTAAAATAGGCAAGACTGTAAAGAATTGTGAACAATGCGGGGCTGATATTGCCTTTGCTAAACGTGTCCAGACATGGACTTATGAGGAGTGGATATAATGGAAATACTAACAACTAAAGAAGATTTAATTCGTGAATATATGCACCGGGTCAATAAAGAAGCTAAGGACATCGATTCTCGTCATATAGAGAACCTGGACGCAGCCATTAGAGTAATTGTGTCCATCATGGCTGAGAACGAGTCCAAGCGTGCCAGAGGCGAACAAGCAGCAGCAGAATTCGTTATGCGTCTAGGAATAGGTGAGCGTAAAACCCGAAAAGAAGAAATGAGCGCGCTAGAATCAGACAGGCCGTTAATTTAAATGAGTAACCCAATATCACAAATACCCACAGAGCAATTAACACATGAGCTGTGGAAGAAATCTAAGGATCAGGCTGAAAAGGAAAAGGACTGGCAAATAGCGGAGCATTCCAGGCCGATTATCTTGAGTGAATTAACTAATCACTATGCCGCTAAGGGTGATTCTATCTCAGCCGCAGAGAAAAAGGCCCGAACATCACAAGAATACAGGGAATGTATACAAAAGTTAGGTGAAATCCGCTCCGACTTGGTATTAGCCAGAGCCAGAGTATCCGCCGTAGAGTATGAAATTAAACTAAGAATAAACCGCTCTTTCAAGGAGCGGTCGGAATATAACGCAGGACACATCACAACTTGATAAACCCTCCCTTAAAGGCTAATATAAGATTATATTAATTTAGCTACCCGAGGGCGCTATGGCTACAACATCAGCAAACAAGAATAGAGCAATGCGACAGAACGCTCTAAGAGAGCAGTTATCTAAGCAAAAGCACGTTGAGCATGTTATTGATATTGCTAACAAATTAGCAAAGCTTGATGAATCATTAGACCCCCTTCAAATACAAAGACTTAAAGCAGCCGCAGACATAAAGAAAGGGCTGATTTCTAAATATTTACCCGATATAAAAATGGTTGAATTAACAGGCGAGGGCGGAGACCCAATTAAAACTGATTTCACTGTAACTATCGTAAATGCCAGCACTGACAGTACCAAGTAAGCTTGAAGGATTCTTAACCAAAAAGAAGCGATTCAAGATTGCTTTCGGTGGGCGAGGAGCCGCCAAGTCACAAACCTTTGCTGATATCTTCTTAATGAAATCCCAGACCGAGCAAGCCAAGATTGGTTGCTTTAGGGAAATGCAGAACTCAATTGAGGATTCTGTTCATTCACTCCTTAAACATGAAATATCCAGGTTAGATTTTGAAGGCTTCACTTCAGAGAAAGCATCGATATATAACACGGTGGGCGGTGAGTTTAGATTCAAAGGACTGGCTCGTAACCCAGATGCTGTTAAATCTATGCATGGCTTCAAGTACTTCTGGATTGAGGAAGGTCAGTCAATCTCACAAGACTCACTTGATATGTTGACGCCCACACTACGCGAGACTGATTCCGAGTTATGGGTGAGTATGAACCCGCAAAGCTCTGAAGACCCAATGAGTAAACGATTCCTTAAGCCCTTTGAGAAAGAACTGTTAAGAGACGGGTATTATGAGGATGAATTACACTTTATCGTCTGGATTAATTACATTGACAATCCGTGGTTCCCTGATGTTTTAGAGCAGGAGCGTGTATGGGACCTGGAAAACAAGTCAAGGGCTGAATACGATCATATCTGGCTGGGTCATTACAATGACTATATTGAATCAGCTATTATCGAGGCAGAATGGTTTGATGCTTGTGTTGATGCTCACATTAAGATTGGATTCAAGCCGCGAGGAATGAAGGTGGCCACTCACGATCCAGCAGACTCAGGCGATGCACGCTCCTATGGCTTGAGGCATGGCGTAGTCTTTATGGACGCACAGGAAAACCTTGAGTTAGATGTTAATGATGCATGTGACTGGGCCTGTGACCTGGCTATAGAACAAGGAGCTGACCACTTTATATTCGACGCGGACGGGCTCGGGCTAACCTTAAAGCGGCAAGTGGCACAGTCATTTTCCGGCAAACACACTAAATATCACTTGTTCCACGGAGGCGGGGCTGTTTATGACCCAGAAGAGGTTTATCAGAAAATAGAAAAAGGCAATGAGAAAACTAATGAGGAGACCTTTAAAAACAGAAGGGCTCAGTGTTATTGGAATATCCGAGACAGAATCTATAAAACATGGCAGGTTGTTAACAAAAAAGCCATGTATGACTCGGATGAGTTGATTAGTTTCTCAAGTGATATAAACTGTATACAGAAGCTTAGATCTGAGTTGTGCAGGCTCCCTCGTAAATACAATGGGTCTGGCGTGATTCAGTTATACTCTAAGCAGGAAATGAAGGACAAATTCAAGCTGGATTCGCCTAACTTGTCGGATATGGTTATGATGTCGGTCGATAAGATAGAAGTGGATGCAAAGAAGAAAGTTAAACGTAAACCACTAAAACTGAGGAATAAGGGGATTGTATGAGTAAGAAGAAAGCAAAGAAGACCACTGAGATTGAAGGAGCTGACGTAACGGTCGAAATCGTAGAGCCAATCGAAACAGGTGACGAAATGAACGCCTTAGCCATGAGAATATGGGATGGTCAGTCGATAAGCTTACCCTTAACCGAGCGGGTCAAGAGAATCAAAGCACGATTAACCGAAAAAGGGTATGATACAAGCACATTAACCCTGCCAGCGGACGATAAATACCTTGAATAACAGTGAGTTACTATCTATTATCGCAGTTCACAGAGATTCCTCTCTGGGTGCTGAAGATACAGAGCTAACAATCGACCGAGCTGCAGCATTAGACCATTATTACGGCAGGCCATACGGCGACGAAGAGGACGGCCGCTCTCAAGTCGTATCAATGGACTTAAAAGAGACGCTAGATTGGATCAAGCCAGCATTAATCAAGATATTCGCCCAAAGCGGTAACATTGCTGAGTTCACTCCAATCGGAGAGGACGACGAACAACGTGCCAAGCAAGAAACCGAGACCGTTAATCATGTCATTATGGCGAAGAACAACGGCGTCCTGTTATTACACGACCTGTTCCACGATGCGCTCCTGTTAAAAAATGCATATTGCAAACATTACTATGAAGAAACAGAGGTTATATCTGAATCAGAATACTCTGGGCTGACCGAAGACGAACTACTGCAGGTTATCCAGGAACTTGAGCAAGATGGAGAAGTTGAGATAATCGAGCAAGAGCAAGGCGTAGTCTATTTACCCTCTCAAGATGGAACCACAATTGAGGTCCCTGTCTTTGAAATTAGAGTCAGGACCACCACTAAAGAAAAGAATTATATAGTTGAGCCGATACCAACCGAAGAGGTCCGGGTCTCTAATCGATGCAAAGGCAGCACCCAAACCTCCCCATTCACTGAGCATGTCACCACCAAAACACGCACAGAATTAATCGAAATGGGAATGCCCACAGACTTTGTTAACAACCTCCCCTCACGAAACGACGAAGACAATGACACGCTAACCAATGCCAGGGATACGGTAGAAGACGACTTCCAGGAAGACTCCAGCTTTAATGATCGCTCAATGGATGAAATTGAGTACTGCGAGGCATACATCCGCGTTGATTTCGATGAGGACAGCAAAGCAGAGCTGAGAAAAGTTATTTCTGTAGGCAATAAGATCCCGCCTGGTAAAGAATGGAACGAAGTGGTTGATTGTGTCGCTATTACGGCCCTAACCCCGAAACGTGTGCCCCATCGTCACGTAGGCGAATCACTAGATGATGACATTGCTGACTTACAACAGATTAATACCGTCCTAAAACGCCAAATGCTGGATAATATCTACCGTATTAACTCAACCGAAAAGGTGGTTAATGATCGGGTTGATATGGATGATGCATTAAGGTCTGAAGCCGGTAACGTGATTAGAATTGAGGGTGACGCAGAGGTGCAAAGCGCGCTCATGTATACCAAACCACAATCGATTGTTGCTGATATCCTCCCCGCTATTGATATGATCAACAAAGATAAAGAAGGTCGGACCGGAATTAATGAGACCAATACCAGTTTAGATCCAAATGTTTTAAAAGATGTGAATAACAAAGTTTATCTTGAGGGAGTCGCAAAAGCCTCGCAGAAAGTAGAAATGATTGCGCGATTACTCGCTGAAGGGGTTAAAGAAGTTTGCCTAAGAGTCCATGAGCTTCTAATTAAACATCAAGATAAAGAAATGTCCTACAAATTAAACGGCCAATATGTCTCAGTTAACCCACAAGAGTGGAAAACCCGTACTGATATGCGTATCACTGTCGGATTAGGGACTGGCACCGAGGAAGAGAAACGGATGAAGCTGTCAGCTTTCTCCTCAGAGCAGGAAAGAATGATGCAATTCGGGTTAGTTGGACCACAGCAAGCCTATAACCTATTTGAGGATATTGGGCGGTCATTAGGTAGTGAAACCCCCGAAAAATACGTGATGAAGCCAGGCTCTCCAGAGCATCAGCAGTTTATGCAAGCATCACAGAAAGACGAGCCTAACCCATTAGCTGAGGCTGAGCAGGTTAAAGGTCAAATCAATATGCAGGTTAAGCAGTTTGAGTCTGATTCAAAAGAACGTATCGAACTTGAGCGTGCTAATTTAGAGCGATATAAGGCACAGATTGAGGCTGAGCATAAAGCCCGTGATTTGGATTTAAGAGAGCGTGACCTGGCTGTCAGAGAATATGAGGCGGATATCAAAGGTAAGACAGAAGCCGCTAAGATTGAAGCCGATAGATTTAAAGCTGAGCTCAAGGCCGAAACAGATATGGCTATTAATCAATTGAAACTTGGCGCAACCTTCCAGGAGGCCGTTGGTACTAAGTTCACCGATATGTCAGAAGATAACGACGAACGGCTAACCGAAATGATTAACTCATTGCTAGGCGAAATATCCGAAATGAACAGCCAAAATATGGCGGGTATGGAAGGCATAGCTACTGGATTAACAGACCAGGTTAACGGGCTGGCCTCACAAATGGCTAAACCTAAGAAAGTAATTTATAACGAAGCAGGCGACCCGATAAGAGTCGAACCAATTGAATAGATCGCTGTGAAGCGAACGGATGCAAAAATGAAAATATTAACAGTTTTACTATTATTAATTACGACAAATGTTTTTGCTGCATCTGCCGTGGTACGTTCAGGCGAGTATATTGACCAATATGCTATTAGTGACCCAGGTAACGTCTCCGGACTTGATAATGTCCGCGTTATTATTTCCTTTGGAGTGACAGAGGTCGTGATTCAGGCCAGCGGAATAGATAATAATACCTCGAAAGAGTCCTTATTGTGCTGGAATGACAACACTATTCTGGAATGTCCCGATGATGATGTTGGTGGTGGTGTTGCACGTATGCCAGCGCTTGCATTTTTGGAAGAACAATTCTTAGCTGGAACGGTGACTGTGGGCGCACCACTAAGTGATTTACGACAAAAGGCAATCTACTTAGCTTTTTGGCATGAATATCGAACAGAAAAGGTTGTTGAGGATTCTATAGCCGAAATGGTGCTTGAAGGCTTAAACGCAGTCCAGCAGCGCAGGGCTTTAAAATATATCTATTTCGGGCTTGGTATCGACCTCGTTACCGCTCAAGCACTGGCGAATAACCGAATTACCAATATTATTCAGGCGACTTACGATGAATATGGATTAGCTACTGTCCCACAACAAGATAGGCGGCTACTAATTTTATTTGGTGAAGTGGGTTGGTTTGAATAGGAGAAATGTATGGCAAAAGTTAAGAAAGTAAAAACGCAAAACCCAAGAATTAAACATATAAAAGGGACGCAAGACTATAGACCTACTCAAGCAGAGGTTGAGTTGTCGACTGTTGTTATTAACAATGATCCAGAAAGGGAGAAAACCATTGACTTACAGATATACGTTGGCAGCGATATTAGCGTATGCAGGGTGCCTTTAACTGTAATAGATGCAATAAATTCCGCCCTTAGCAAGAAGACTTGAATAAATGGCAATAACTTACGGAGCAGGCCCGGGAACGCTAACAACTACTCACGCAATGAATGAGAATTTACCTGCTTCACAGCCGAGTAATCTCAGTCAAGTGCGCGTATCCGATGATTTGGTGACGGCGGGGAATGGTCAAATAGGTTCAGGCGCAACCACTGGCTCAATAGGTAATAGCTATGTAGGACGTTTGCTAATTATTAACCGCGAGCTAGGTTCTCAGCAGATAAGGATGTGTACTGGTGAAACGGATGAAGGTACAACGTTTTTGCTTGATGTCCATGAACCTTTTGATACGCAGCCAGTAGGCACAACAGATACAATCCATGTGCCTTACGAGGGGTTTGATATTGAAGATGGCGGTGCGTCTGGTGGTATAGGCTTTACTGTAAGAACAGGTTATCTCACTTTTTCAAACGATTTAACAATTCCCAGCGGTGGCGGACTTCAGATCATGAATGGCGGCGCGTGGGAAATGGATGATACTGGTTCGGCTATTACCTTTTTTCACCAGTCAGGCGGCTCTTTCTATTCAGGCTATGAATCAGGAGGTAGCTATATTAACGGAGGTGAAATCCTGTATGTTAATAATACCGCAACCGAACCATCATATCAGGCGCAGAGTGGCGCAATATCACATTGTTATGATTTATTGTGGTGGGCACAGCTCGTAGCACAGCAGATAGAACATGCGAATGGGTCTGTTGCCAGATACTACGGAACAAAATTCCTTAATTTCACTAATGAGGCTCATTTTTATGACACCCTGTTAAGGGATGTTAAGGTTTACGGTAAAGGCGGCACGACTGAAATAGTCAGGGTTGATGCTGGAACTGACTGTGATGGGCTTGTTTTATCGAATGTAGACACGATTCAAGGCTCTGCCACAGCCGACACTAAAACATTAAAGAACGTTAACTTTGCTGGCGTGACTGATTTAGTCACATTAATTAACAGTGATATATGGCATTTTATCAACGCTATCTGGACGGCCACACTTCACTCAGATTTTAATGATGCCGCAGTAACAACTTCAGCGACCATTAATGATAGAATAGAAGTCACTGCAACGGTTAAAGAGGCGGACGGCACACTATTACAAAACGCGCTGGTTAATATTTATGAGAATACCGTGCTTGGCGATTTAGTCCTTGAGTTGACTACTGATGTGAATGGCCTTGCCTCTGACTCATTTATTTATCTAGCCCATATCTGGACAACAGGCACAGGTGCAACGACGACTTACGGCGGACATGCAAGACAAGTCGGCAAATGGCTGTATTTACCTGCGGTCTTTTCACAATCCTCTACTGATAAATTTATCGGCGATGTTGTACTCTCGCCTGATACTAATATTGTTCAAACTACCCAAGCCACAGCAGAAACAGCAGGGGCAACGGTCACATGGAATGAAGATACAAACGCATCAAGCGTTATTTCATTTACAGGTGGCACAGGAACATTAGCAGTTGGCAATACAGTCACGGGCGGCACATCAACAGCCGATGGTATCGTTACAGAGATATTAGACGGTAATTCAACAGCCGGAGAGATTCATTTAAAAACCCGTGATGCTAATGCTTTTAGCGGAACCGAGTCCCTGAGTAACGGCGCAGGTTGGACGGCTACACTCACCGCTTCTAGTGAACAGAGATTCTCTGTGTGGATAGACTGCCAAACGCTGTCTTTACAGACAATCTATGATTATTTAGCGGCGATTCAGAATAAGACCACCCTTACAGCGGATGGTGAGTTGATATGGGAATGGTGCAGAAGCGCCCAAACTCAACCCCTTTACGCCACAGGATCTAGCTTCTACACTGAAAGAAGTAATAGTATAGGTATATTTTTAGTAGATATAGGCGGCGGCACGTTAGATTACGCCACAGATGACGCCGGGGTTACATGGTCGCCTCCTGCTTCGGTTACGGTAACAGTTAAAGTTATCGACAGATTAGGTGCGAATATAGCCGGAGCACAGGTGTCCATGTACTTAACTGCGGATGATAGTCAAGTGATGCTACAAGACACAAATGCCTCTGGCATAGCCACAACCAATTTTACAGACACAACCCCAGCGGGTGTTTATTACCGGGTCAGAAAGTCTTCCCCAGGCGATACAAAATATATCCATGACAGCGCAACAGGCACAATTGAGACAGGTACAGGCTTTTCATCCACAAGAACATTAACAGTAGACCCAAATAACAATGCTTAGGAGCATATTATGTCAAGCACAATATTAGGCACAGACATCACGGTATATTACCTTGATGAAAACCGGCAAAAGCGCCTTGAGTGGACAGGCTCCGCTACGGGCACACGCACAATTAACGAAATTTATTCCGCAATGGCCGACCTATTGGATGAGTCAGCCACAGGTGATGATGCAACCTGTATGACGGCCGAAACGCCGGTTGAGTATACAATTGGCCTGATTGATGCGAATGATGCCGATCCGTGGTATATCTCTTATGAATGTATGCAACACGTCACAGGCGGCGCACTTCAAACCTCGGGCTGGACTCATGCAAACGGTACAGACACAGGGATTATTATTGTCCCTGTTACCTCTAATACCATCACCACAGCCAAATACGGTTTAGATATCTCAGGCGCAACCACAGGCGCGGGAACGCTTTTAGAGATCCTTGTCCCTGATTCGGGTGGTACTGAATATTTAGTTATTCGTCCTGATACCAATACAAGCTCATTTACAACCGCCTCACAGGTTATTACATGTGACGCATTAACCGCTTCACAGTCAGGCGCGGTATCAAACACAGGTGAGCAGGTCTGGGCTAACTTCTATAATGTACTGCCTGTTGACGCTAATACGCATTGGTATGCTTATCAAGGCACAGTGGCAGATGGCGCTAGAACACGAGTTTATGATGTAAATGACGGTAATAATACCGACTCCCAAGATTACTGGCCAGAAGGATCAGTTGATAGAGCTCTATTCACAAATGACATCACCTCCGCGACATTAGCCGCGATAGATGATAGAAATGTGACGTGGTTCGCACGTAAAGGCAATACATTAGGTGATTCTTTCGAGTCCACTGCTTCGGCTTCTGGTGGTCGTAACCCTATTCCTCTTAAGCCTTCAGCAGATTCTAACCATACTACGGGTTATCAATCTATCACTATGGCCTCTGTTATCTCTGATACTCACGCGGTCGGGGATGTTATTGAGGGTGGTACGTCTGGCGCAAAAGGGGTCATTACTTTAATAACAGGCTCTAGCCCTACATGGGTTTTCCATTACTACCTGATTGGCGATCCACAAATTACCTTCAGCACAGCAGCCGAAACAATCAACTCTGTTTCTCCTGGTACGGGTACCGGCTCAAAAGGTATCGTTGCTCCAGCTAACCAAGGCCCAGCACTGGCGACGTGGTTTACGTCTAATACCGCGCCTACAATGGTTCATGGTAATACCACCTCAGATATTGATGATAACGGTACAGCCGAAGGTTATGGCGCTTTGCTAGATTGCCAATCTAACCCATTAAGTGAGGTTTACGAGTGGACGCAGTATGTTTGCCAAAATGGCACATTAGGCACAACACCGACAGATGGTATAGCAGGCGAGCAATATGTAGGGCCTACTGTATTTTTAGAATATTCCGGTACGGTAACTGGTACTATTTCTGAAGGGTCAGACGTTTCTCAAGCTACTTCTTTGGCCACGGGTATTGTGGTTTCTCATGATGTCACACTAAAACAAATGTTATTACGTGATGTTAGAGGGACTTTTGATACCACTAATGTTGTTACAGATAACGATGTGGGTGGCACAGTCACCCCCAACACCACAGCAACCGCGTTTAACGCTAATACTGCGAGTCCTTTTGGTACCTTTGCCGGTGGTCGATACTTCTTTGCTCGCGGAATTGTTCCTGTCAATTGGATTGGTGCTGATGAAAACTCGTTTGAAACAATACCATCTAATGATGGTAAAAAAGCTAATGGTGATGCAATCTCAAGACCTACTGCGATCTCACTATCTGTATCTAATCTTGTTGGGACAGGCATAACAACTGCGACAGACGATCAAGTTTGGATGCATCGATTAACTGGATCAGGTGGGACCATCGACAAAACCGAATATTCAGCAGCCGGTGGCGAAGCAGCGGGAGCCGCGACATTAGTCGTAGATACTGCGATTAGTGCGGACACCCCTGGTAAGTCTACAGGTGGACAGTTAAACCTTAGAGATGCTTCTGATAATAACGCGCATTACGCGATCAGGTTCTCATCATGGGCGACATCCACCTTTACGCTGGCTAACTTTGCCGCCTTTGTGACCACGGCAACGACCAATGCCACTCAAGTCACTTATGCGACAGGTGGGTTTAATGCCAACGTTCAGAGGGGTGATTTAGTCTATAACTCCACTGCTGGCGGGGTGGGGTACGTCTTGACGGTGGATTCTGATACTCAATTGACATTAGAAGGAACAGGGATATCAGGACAGACAAACGGCGATACTGTGGAAATTAACTGTATTCCGATTGCTTTGGTCGATACCGCTGATGATGTTTATGTGTCCTTAATCGGGGAATACGCAAGCTCAACCAGTGCCAGCGTATCAATCGTTTATGCTTCACCTATTTTTTACCGGGTGAAAGTGGCCAATACTCGCGCCACGACTAAGATAAAACGCTTTGTGAATGATGGCTCAACATCAGGAACGGATAAAGATACACCTTGTATCCGTAACACTGACTCGATATACGCATAATGTATACCGTTGAAGGGTTGAGAAACGGGATTAAGCAGTGCAGGAATAATAAGAAACTGCTTAAAGAGGCGATGGGCAAAGAAGATAAAACCATCGCCGACTATAAAGCCATGATTGCCAGCATCGAAGAAGCCGATAAAAAGAAGGCTGAAGCTGAGGCTAATATTCATATAGAGGTTTAAAATGGCCGTAAGAACAGACTTTACGTTCAACATGGAAGTAAGTCCGCGCATCATTACGATTGCCGCGCCTTCAGTAGAGGCGACCGTTCAAGATATACACAGCACCATTACTGATTACGAGGACTCGATTGAAGGTGGGCAGTTTCCTAGATTAATCCTGTCGGCAGGTAAAGAAGATCTGGGTGGTGGTGTAACGGTTGGGATCACATCCACATTACAGGATGCTCAAATCCAGTTTGCCGGACGAACGGTAGCGACAGAATTCGGAGCGGTAAGTTCAAACGATACGACAGGAACGTTATTAAATGCAGTTGGTGGGTTATTCGTCACTAACGGGGTATCCCGTGGTGATACGGTGTTTAATTCCACAACTGGCTCAATGGCGACCATTTTATCTGTGACCGACGAAACTAATCTTGTGTCTCAGCAAATCACCGGAGGGGCAAGGACAACCTGGTTAAATACGGACAATTACTCAATTTATGTAAATGTTCAGTGTAATATCTCAGGTGGTAACTTAGTAGCGGTTGACGATGTAGGAGCTTCACTCAGTTCTATATTACAATCTCCTAATACTAACGTGGTTAGAACAGCATCAAGTTCGGCCACCTTAGCGAATCAAACCCAATTAGAAGCCTCAAGTTTCTTTGGCGCGGTGGCTATCGATCCAGCATCAGGTTATTCAGGCACAGATTTTCCGGTCGGTACACGAGAACAGCCTGTTAACAATATAGCTGATGCTGAACTAATAGCTGACGCACGAGGATTCCGCGACTTTTTCGTAGTTGGAAACTTAACTATAAGCTCTCAGGATGTGTCGGAAGGTTATCGCTTTATCGGTGATTCTCCAGCTAATATTGTTGTAACGGTAGATGCGTCAGCAGACGTCACAAATTGTGAATTCCAGCATTGTATTATTCAGGGTACTTTAGACGGTACTAATATACTAAGGCAGTGTATTGTTTTAGATATCACTGTCGATACGGCTACTGGAGATTTCTTCCAAGAATGCGCACTAAACGGCACCATTACTTTAGTCAGTAGCACCTCGCTTAACATATGGAATTGTAACTCCAATTTTGCAGGTGGAGGGCCTTCTCAATTAGCAGTTATTGATTTAGGCGGGGCCACTCCTACCTCAGTTCTTATGAGAAAATACAACGGGGGGGTTAAGTTTATTAACTGTTCGGCTGCCGTTGACGTGTCCGCTGATGTGCCGTCCGGTCGTGTTGTTATAGATTCCACGATAACAGCAGGTACTTTCACTCTAAGGGGCGGGAGTTGTGAGGTTACCCATACCCAAACAGGAACTGAGACGGTAACCGACAAAACAATATACAAAAGAACGAATGATTTATGGCAGTTTAAAGGAGCCGATCCAGATAACGCCGCGGCAATAACTGGCGACGGCGTGACAAGCTCTGTGGTAACGGTAGACAGCAAGGTGTTAACCATTACTCCAACCAGCATTACGAGAACATGACATTAAGTGTTGCCACATCAGGACATATCCCCACCAGAAGCCCTGCATGCTTGGCGGTATCTGGGTTTATATGTGAATCTGTATCAGTTAGAGCTGGTGTTAAGCACTACGCCAAGAAGAAATATGAGGATGATTTAGACAATTTTCTTCTTCCTTGGGAAATTAAGGACAAAAATAAGACGGTTGTTGTTGAAAAGCAAAAAACGGGGAAATTTGCTAAAAAGCAGTTCATTGTCCATAATACAATGGAGGCTGAGTATATAACTGAACTCAAAGCCGAACAGAAACGAAAACGCCGTAAAAAGGCCATTGCCATGCTATTAGAGAGCTTATGACTGACAAATTAAGAAACACAGATGCTAATAATGTTTTAAGTAATCCAGCCTATAAAAAGGCAATGGAAAAGATTGAGCGCAACCTGGAAGAAAAACTTAAAGGTTGCGCTCCAAACGATCCTAAAATGGCACAAAGCGTTGTTTTAGCCAAGCAGATATTCTATGGTATACAAAGAGAATTAGTGCGCATCATGAACGATGTAGAACGCGAACCGAATTTAAAGGAAATAAAAAAGACCTCAGTTTTTAAACGCTGATAACATTCAGCATAATGTCGGGAGACATAAAGTATGGAAAATCAAGCTACCCAAACGGGCGCGAGTGTACATGACCAATTAATGGAGCGATTGGCTCCACCAGAAGAAACTCAAGACGATCTCGATACTGAGATCGTCGAAGAGTCTGATTCACTTGAAAAAAGTGAGCCAGAAGAAGTAGAAACTGCTGAATCTAGCGAGGAAGCACAGGAAGAAGAGGTGTCAACAGACGCCGAAGATGAAAACACTGAATCGCAAATAGAACTCTCTGACCTTGCCGAATATCTAGGCGTCGAAGCTGATAAACTCGATGTTGATGATAGTGGTGCTATATTAGTGAAAACTAAAATAGATGGTCAGGAGGGTGTTGCTAAATTTAGTGATCTCATTAAGAGCCATCAATTAGAAGGCCACCTCAATAAACAAAACATGGAAGTCGTCGAAGCGCAAAAAGCACTCGACACACAACGTACTGAACTTGAGTCTCAAGTATCAGCAAAACTCCAGGAAACCGAAACATTAACGCAGCTTGCTTATGGTGAGTTAACGCGTGAATTTGAATCGATTGACTGGAATTCGCTTCGTGCAGAAGACCCCGCCGAATATGCAGCACAGCAACGGGATTTTGATGCACGAAAACAGTCTATTACTGAAGCATACCAAAAAGTACAGCAAGACAAGCACGAGCAAGACGTTAAGCAGAATCAAGAGTTGCAAGCACATTTACAAGCGGAAGACCAAAAACTCTACCAGGCGATTGAGGGATGGGATAAACCCGAAACGGCTAAAAAAGAGTTTTCTGAGGTTATGTCCTACTTACAAACTGCTCATGGCTACTCTAATGAAAACTTATACGGAGTGCGTGATCAAAACGGGGCAATCGTTCAGCCTGGTATTAGCGATCACAAAATTGTCGTTATGGCGCGAAAAGCCATGTTGTATGACCAGCTTCAGCAAACCAAGCCCTCTATTACTAAAAAAGTGCGTAAAGCACCCAAGATAGCGAAAGTGGGCGCGATCAAGGCTGTGGATACGGATGCTAAAAAACATGCAGAGCTCAAGAACAAAGTCAAACAATCAGGGGGTAAGATAGGCTCTTTAGCCGCTTACCTTTTAGAAACCGGAAAAGTTTAAAGAGGATTTATCATGGCATTACCAGCAGATACACTATCCACCTATGGATCAATAGGAAACAGAGAAGACTTATCAGATATTATCTACGAAGTCGCTCCCACTAAAACGCCATTTTTATCGATGCTGCCGCGCACCACTGCGACATCAGTTAAACATGAATGGCAGGCACACGATCTGGCCGCCGCTTCAGCTACGAACTTCGTAATTGAGGGCGATGACGCTACGACTGACGCCGTATCAGTAACCACTCGGCCAATTAACTACACGGCTATTAGTGATAAGGTCGCGCGCGTTACACGTACTCAAGAAAAAGTAAGCAAAGCAGGTCGTCGTTCTGAAATGGCTTTCCAGATGGAAACCAAAATGAAAGAGCTAAAGCGGGATTGCGAGTCTATCTTACTTGAGAATAATGCTTATGTCGCTGGCGGCACGGGCGTTGCTCGTGAGAGTGCCGGTGTTCAGGCTTGGGTTAAAACAAACACAAGCATTGCGGCTGATGCAACTGCTTCAACGGGCGACGGTTCAGATGCTCATACTGACGGCACAGCAAGGGCTTTAACTGAGAGCATGTTTGAAGAGGTCCTCTCTTCATGCTGGACGGAAGGTGGCGAGCCGACTATCGCGATCCTTAATAAATTCCAGAAACGTAAGGTTGCCAATTTCTCAGGTAATACGACCCGTACTATGGATGGGGATATGAAGAAGTTAACTAATACTATTGATATTTATATCGATCCATTAGGTAATGAAATCCGCATGGTTCCTGATCAATTCGTCCCGGCTGACGTTATATATTTCATTGATCCTGAGCACGTTAAATTTGCAGTATTGGATGACTTCCAAAGCGCAGATTTAGCTAAAACAGGTGATAGTGACCGCAAACAGATTATCGTTGAAGCCACGCTTGAAATGTGTAATGAAAAAGCGCACGGCGGGATTTACGATCTGTCTGCTTCATAGGAGAATATTATGCCAGGTTATTCATTAAAAAATATTTTCCTGACCGGAGAAATTGCTGATATCTCAACCGCTTCATCTGTCCGTATTCCGATTGTGGATGATATGGAAGGCGAAGTGGTTGATGTTAGAACAGTATTAGGCGGCGCTATTATTACCGCAGATGCTATTGTGACAGTCAGCAAAGGAAATGCGTCAATGGGAACAGTCACAATTGCTACTGCGGCAAGTGCAGAGGGTGATATTGATTCTCTGCAACCCACAAGCGACAACAGGTATGTTGTAGCAGGCGATTGGCTTGAGCTGACCACTAATGGCGCATCAGGCAACGCAGTCCCTGTTGGTTTTACTGTCACCATTAAGCGATAAAGGAGTGGGGCGAAAGCCCCTCTTTGGAGAGGAAATATGAGAAATTCGTTTAAAGAAGAACGGCTTGTTTTTGAGTCCGTAGCTAGAACAGCGACCCCGACAGCGGCTACGCTTGTCTGTGGTAGCTTGGGCGGTTTGTTTGTTATCGATGTGACTGCAGTCGCGGCCACGCCATCAGTGGTTTTTAATATAGATGGTGTTGTTGCAGGTATTGAGTACACTATTATCGATTCTGCTGCTATCACGGCCACAGGAACGACTGTTATCAGGGTTCACCCTAGTTTAACCGGGGCGGCTAATACGATCGCAAAAGATATCTTACCCCAGGCGGTCAAGATTTCACCTGTTCACGCAGATGCTGATTCAATCACTTATACGGTTACTTATGTCGGAGTGAACTAATGGACGAAGATGGACTGGTTGAAACGAGGCACTTTGATGAGAAATCAGGCAGCCTTACTGTAAAGACGAGTTATGACTCAACCGGAACCATAGACGCTAATAAAAAGGCGCGTAACCGTACACCTGAGACCGGAAAGTTTAAACAGTCGAACGGTGGGCTGGTCCATGCTTTACGCATTGAAATGGGTGATGTGATCCGTTTACGTAATCTTGGATATAACCTATTATCTCCTGATAAAGACGAGGTAAGACGTGCGTTGCTTTATATACAGCAAAATGAGCCATGGCACATTCCGACTACAGGTAAAGTCTTTACTAAAAATAGGACGGTATGGATGTGAGCATATCTAATTATGGTGAATTAAAAACCGCCGTTGCCGATTGGTTGAATGATTCTACTTTAACTGCTCGAATACCTGATTTTATCTTATACGCTGAGTCGATTATTTACGGCGATCCAAAGCCTGTCGATCCTTCTGTGTTGCCAGGTGTTCGTGTAAGGGCGATGTATCAAAGAATCGTCACTGCCGTAACAACGGAGTATTTCACCAGCCCTGCCAATCTATTAGAATTGAGAGATATTCAAATCAATACCGATCCGATTGTCTCCTTAAAATACTTAACGCCTAAACAATTAACCGATAAATATTTAGCCTCTGGCGGTGGACCACCTAAACACTATACAATTATTGGTGATGAGATACAGTTAAAACCTGATCCAGATGCCTCAATTGATGTAGAGATAGGCGGAAATTATAAATTCACCGCTTTTTCGGCCGATGTTGATGAAAACTGGTTACTCACCAATCATCCTTTTATTTACCTTTATGCGGCATTAATTGCGGCGAGTCCTTATCTGAAAGATACGACAGTTGACTGGAAATCAGAGTATATAACGTTAGTTAAGTCGTTAAATGCATCAGAGAAAAGGGGTCAGTATGGTAGCTCAATCAGCTCAACAGTGAGGGCGTCTACCCCATGATTTTAGAGTTTGGAGAATGGCTGCCCGATCAACCTGCCCTTAGCAACCCAGGCTGCACCGAGGCGAAAAACTGTTTTCCCGTGAAGACTTCATATAAATCTATGCGCGATCTGGTTAACTTCTCCGCCGCGCTGACAGAAAGACCTTATCAAGCCTTTTCCGCAAAATCTGCAGACTTAAATACACACATGTTTGTTGGATCTAGCACTAAGATTTGTAAATTAGCCACATCGACAGTATGGGCTGACGTATCTATAGCCGCAGGGTATACCGCAAATGATTGGGAATTTGCCCAATATGGAGACGCAGTGATCGCGGTTAACATTGGCGATCCTATTCAAACATACACTCTAGGTGTTAGCGCCTTATTTTCTAACTTGATCGCCACGCTTAACGCGTCTACAGTTGCTTCTTCGGAACTTTTTGTAATGGTCGGAAATACTAACGATACGACAGACGGCGCAGTACCTCATAGAATAAGGTGGTCTGCTATTGGCGATCACACAGATTGGACAGTTTCCGCAGCAACTCAGTCTGACTTTGAAGATCTAAATTCAAATTACGGTGAGGTTAAAAAGGTCGTTTATAACGGTGATTTTTATGCCTTTCAGGAAAAAGCCATCACACGGGTAAGTTACGTTGGTTCACCTGTTGTGTTTAATGTAGACACTTTTGAAACAGGCAGAGGGACAAAATATCAAGGGTCAGTCGCAACCGTAGGAGATCGCATTTTCTATTTATCAGAAGATGGGTTTTATATGCTGAGATATTCCGAATCTGTTCCGATTGGTGCTGATAAAGTCGATAAAACTTTTTTTATAGATTTACACAGCTTTTACGCAGAAAGAATAAGGGTAGCAGTCGATCCAATTAACAATCTTATTATCTGGTCCTACCCGTCAATTGCTATGAATGGCGAGCTTGATAAACAGATTATTTATAATTGGAAAAATAACCGCTGGTCGAGTTCTGATTACACACTTTCAAATATTACGCAATCTTCATCGCTGGGCTACACACTAGATGGATTGGACGCGATCACAACCAACCTTGATGCGCTGACTTTATCTTTAGATTCGAGAGTATGGCAAGGCGGCGAGGTGTCACTAGCGGCATTTGACAAAGATTGGAAGTTTAGTTTTTTCACTGGAGCGACTAAACCCGTTACAATGGAGACCGCCGAATTCCAACCTGTGGAAGGGCAGCAGTCTCATTTATCCAGAATAAGAGCGTTAACCGATGCTGTCGCCACAGCCCAGATTGGCACTAGAAACACACAAACAGGCGACCCAGTCTGGAGCTCAGTGTATTCAGCCGAAACTAACGGTGATATCCCTGTAAGAGAGAAAGCCAGATATCATAGAATCAGACTGATTACGTCCGGAGATTATGACGATATTCAAGGCGCAGAAATAATGAAGGCTCTGCCAGCAGGTGGCCGATGAGTAAAGTTGTCACAAAGCATGGTAATGAAAAAGAGCATCGTTATTTGTTGGCTTCCGCTATTAATGAAAATGATGACGGGAAAACGAGTAATACCGGATCATTTACGGTTACGATAAGTCAGACCACCACGGTCGTTTCAGATAAAAGGGCTGGCACTAACTCAGTTATTTTATTTTCCCCAACAACAGCCAGCGCGGCAACAGAAATTTCTACAATGTATGTATCAGCGAACGGAAAAGAAACATTCACAGTCACTCACGTAAGTTCTGTGACAGCAGATAGAACTTTTAACTATGTAATAGTAGGATAAGATCATGGGATTATTAGACACCATCACAGGCGGGAATCAGAGTAGTCAAAGATCCTTTATTGACCCGAATCAAGCGCCGCTGCTCAATCAATATTATAGCGAACTAGGAGGCCCACGAGGGATTGATCCGAAAGTTACGGAACAACTTCAAGGCGGACTAGGAGAGCTTAATCCCGCTGTTATGGAAGGGCTTCTTTCAACGATACGAGGCGATTATTTACCTGGTAGCGAGACGTTTGGTGATCAAATGGAAGCGATAGGACGGGAAATACAGCCTCAGCTTGCGTCTCAATTTGGAACAGCAGGACGATTTGGTTCAGGACTTCACAAGCTTGGATTTGGTAAAGCCTTAACAGATGCTGGTACCGGATTATTCCAACAAGAACGTAACAGACAACAAAGTGCGATATCAGGCGCACCCGGGATATTTAATAATCTAAACCAGATGAATTATGATCAACCTTATTCCGGCATGGATGCATACAGAAAACGTATCGGAAATCCTACCGTATTGTCTGAGGGGACGAGCTCATCCTCTCCTGGTTTGGGTGGTTTGGTTGGCTTTGATATAAATTATTAGGTGAATCATGGCATTATTTAACTTTAAAAGCGATCAAGGGCGTGGCCGCAGAGAAGCTGCGTTAAGGGATTTACAGCAAAGCCTTTATAAGCCAGGTGAAATGACCACACAGCCAATGGAAGGACCATTATTGGCCGGTCAAGCACGTCCTGAGATTACCGCCCAGAATGAAGCGACAGGGCTCTTGTCGGGTCGGCCTGAATATGCAAAATTTGTCACCTCTGCTTTAGGAACTCAATATGGCGGGGATGTTATGAAAGGGTTATTGTCTCAAATGGGCGGCGGCCAGGCGGGGTATAAAAATGTCACTCAGGACGATCTAGGGAATTGGTACGGTTTAAATCCAGCAAACGGACAAGTAGAGCAAATACCTGTATCTGGAGGCGATTTTACAAAATATAAATCAGTCCAGTCAGTTGATTCAAGCGGCAGACCAATTGTAGAGCTTGTATCACCAGGATTATTAAAGAAAGAAAGTGGTGACAGTAGGATCACAGTCGGTAAGAAAAGCTTTAGTGAGGGTCAAACGACCTCAGCAACTTTTGCCGATCAAATGGTTAGAGCAACCCAAGGCATAAATTCTTTAGTTAAAGAAGGGTTCAATCCAGCTAATCTTGAAGATTACGCCGCTGGAAAAATCCCGGTGATTGGAAACTACATGGCGAGCGATGCCGCCAGGCTGTATAGACAATCCCAAGAAAGCTGGGTAAGGGCTAAACTGCGTAAAGAATCAGGCGCGGTTATTGGTGCGGATGAAATGCGGGATGAGATATCGACATACTTCCCTAAACCAGGCGACTCCACAGCGGTAATTAATCAAAAAGCCAAAGCAAGAGAAACAGCAACAAGAGGACTGGTTAATCAGTCTCAGGGTGCATTTGAAGCGTTAAACCCTGATTCATATCAGCTATATAAAAAACCAGGCGACCGAGGCGCGCCTAAAAAATCAATCGCAGATATGACAGACGCAGAATTAGAGGCTATTATCAGTGGCAACTAAAGAACAAGCAATGCAGGAAATGGCGCGACGTGAACTAGCAAAACGCAAAAGTCAGATCAAACCAGCAGTTCCTGATTATTCGGAAGTCTTTAAGGCAGATGATAAAAATCTAAGTAATTTGTACGGTTTTAAACGCCCGATTGGATTACATGCCAGGTCTAGCCTTCAGGGGCTAGGGAGTATGGCTGATTTTATTGGTACACCCATTCGCCTTGGAGTGCAGGCGGCTGGCATGGACGACCCATCTGGCGGCGGCAAAAGACTGGCTGATTATCTTAATCTCCCTAAACCTGAGAACCCAACAGAACGCGTTACATCCGGGATCAATGAGATTATCGCAGGTGGGGCTGGGCTGGGAACAATCGCAAAAGCCGGATCTTTAGCTGCAAACGCAGGCTCAACAACCAGTAATGTGCTCAAAACAATGGCTTCAGGGCGAGGAATGCAGCTATCTTCTGCGGTGGGAGCTGGTACCGCCGGGGGCTTAGCAAAAGAATCGGGGGCTGGCCCGGTTGCACAAGTGATCGCTTCTGTTATAGGAGGAGTAGGCACACCTTTAAGTATTGAAGGTGGAAAGAGAGCACTGAACGCCGGTAAAGCTGTGTATCAGAAATTAGCAAAAGATCCTAAAGTCTTGGCTAAAATCGACTTAATTCTGGAGTCTGCTGCAAAACAACAAGGTATAAAGTTTGGTGATATCGCTGCTAATGTTAAAAACCAACTTCACAAAGATATGAAGGAGTCTTTAAAGCGTGGTGAAATGTCTCCGGATGTCGTTCGCCGTTTAATTGATTATCGCACCACAGGCTTAACCCCTACTGCGGGATCGTTAACATTAGACCCGGGTATTGTGACAAAACAGAAGAACCTGGCCAAGTTAGGGGCCAACAGTAAAGACCCAAGGTTAGAGAGGCTTTCTAAAATAGAAGGGGAAAATAATACAAAGCTGATTGAAAATATCAATAAACTCGGCGCAGATAAAGCAGGGAGTAATGCCGCAACAGGTCAAAAGATTATTGATACATTAGATGATCAAGCCTCGACCGCCAGCAAAAAAATAGACTTGCTATACAAGAATGCCAGGGGAACAGAAGGAAGAAGCGCTAAATTAGATCCCAGCCACTTCACCCAAAAGGCAAATAATCTGCTGGATGAGGCGATGATAGGCGGGAAGCTCCCTGCCGATGTCAGAAACAATCTAAATAAGATCGCTAAAGGTGAAACCCCGCTAACTGTTGATGTCGCTGAACAATTTAAAACTAATATCGCTGCATTACAACGCGCCACAATAGACAAGGCCGAGAAGATGGCATTAGGGGCGGTCAGAGAGGCGCTTGACGACACGCCTATGCTAGCAGGTCAAAACCTTGGTAAAGATGCTATAAAAGCATTTAATAAAGCCAGAACCGCAAACAGAGAATGGATGAAAAACGTCGAGAATATACCGGCATTAAAAGCCGTAGTTGATGGTGTTGAGCCTGATAAATTTGTGCAAACGTACATCACTGGGGCAGGCAAAGATGCATCAATCAACAATGTTAGGAAATTAAAAAATGCTATGAAGAACAATCCAGAGGCCATCAGCGCAGTAAAAGACAATATTGCTCAATTTTTAAAGAGCAAAGCTTTAAGCGGGGCTGCAGATGAGGTTGGCAGTTTTAGTCAGTCTGGGTTTAATAAGGCATTAACGTCTATCGGTAATGATAAGTTAAAGATATTTTTTTCTGGCCCAGAATATAGAGCATTAAAAGCGATCGGAAGGGTGGCAAGTTACGAACAAGTTCAACCTAGAGGATCGGCGGTTAATAATTCAAATACCGCATCGACCGCTATAGCGGCGGTTTTAGATAGAATAGGCGGGAGCCCGCTTCTTAGGAAAATCCCGTTAGGCGCTGAAATTGTTAGCAATCCTATAAAATCTGTCTCAATGGGAATACAAGCAAATAAGATGGCTCAATTACCAACAGCGGCAGCAGCAGCAAAACAACCTTTATCTAGAGGATTAGTCGTGCCTGGGGCAGCAATATTAAGCTCACAAGGGGCGGAATAACCAAGAAAGGATAATTTGAGAGATAATGTATCCCAGTAAAATTGGGTCTATTTCCATAACTTAATTATACCACTGTCGGGAGGCAGCGACAATGCCAGACGTAGAAGATTATTCAACCACAGCGGCGAGCAATACGACTGATTTTCCTGAAGGGCAAGCACCCTCCACGGTTAATAATGCAGGACGTGAAACGCAAGCCGATATAGCTGCAATGTATCAGCGCGACAATGCCATAATTACAGCAGGCGGCACAGCGGACGCTCTTACGGGCACTTTCTCACCTGCTCATACAACAGATGTGGCCGGACGAGTGGTTATTGTTCAAGCGGCCTCTAATAATGCAACAACAACCCCAACGTTCCAGCTTGACTCTCTAACAGCCAGGACCATCACCAAGGATGGCGGGGTGGCTTTAGCAGCTGGAGACATAAAAGCAGGCAGTTTTATAATCCTTAAGTATGATCTGACTAATACTGTGTGGGAGCTGTTAAACCCGATGAGGGCTCCAACAGCCGCAACGGGCGCAAGCATGGTTTTACTCGCAACTCAAACCGCATCAAACAGCGCCACGGTTGATTTTACAACCAATATCGACGGGACTTACGATCATTATGTTATCAAATTCACTAACGTAGATATAGCGACAACAGGATCAACTTTATATATGAGGTTCTCTATCGCTGGTACTTTTGTTACAGCGGGTAATTATAGATGGATGAATAACGAGAATTACGCCGCCGCCACTACCACGCCTTTAGGTAGCGCTTCCGATACTGTCTTTAGAATAGCTAACTCAATGAGTGCCGATCCGACTGGCAACGCTTATTCAGCATTAGAAGGCGAGATTCACCTCAGCTCACCGGATAATACAACTTATGATACCAGGTATTGGGGTCATGTTACGTATGAGAGCACTGCAGACTTCACTACGGCTATTTTAGGGGGAAACCTTAGAGATACCGCAGCAGTAGACGGGGTTAGGTTTTATCCATCATCAGGAAATATAAATTCTGGTTTATTCAGACTTTATGGAATAAAGGACGCTTAACATGTTATACGACGAAAACGGAGTATTATTATCTGATACCGCAGAAAAAGCATTTATGGATCAGTGGGCGATTGATGGCTTAGATAAGCCCCGCACAAGGACTTATAAAGATGGGCATATAGCACTGTCATTGGTCGAAATCACAGAGTTTGAGACAGAATGGGCGGCTAATAAAGCTGAATCAGATGAGATTAATCGAGTCACCGGCATAAAAACCGAGGCCGCAAATAGAATTATTGCCCTTTTACCGCCGAGCAATGAGCCTAATTTCTTGATCCGAGAGAATAACTTACAAGCAAGAATGAGTTATTTACAAAGAAAAGAATACAAAGGTACTGTGACTCTGGCTGAAACAGCCGAATTAGATGCTGGAGAGGCTTTATGGTTGAAAATAGAGCAGATTAGAGCTTTAGAAGGCTCCGCCACGACTTTAGAGCAGTTTATTATTGACCTGGATTTATTGTGAGTAACCTTAAAAACAAGATTATCAATAACATTATCGAGGTTGAGGGCGGTTTTGTGGATAACCCCCATGACTCAGGCGGCCCGACTAACTACGGAATTACTGAGCGTGTAGCCCGGCAAAACGGGTATTTAGGGTATATGCGAGACATCCCAGAGGCGACTGCCTTTGAAATCTACTCCCGAAAGTACTGGGATAGACTTCATTTAGACTCGGTTGAATCAATTAGCTTTTTGCTCGCAGAAGAAATTGCCGACACTGGTGTAAACATGGGTACTAAACGAGCCGCCGCCTTTGTGCAAAGATCGTTAAACGTCCTGAACCGGCGCGGTAGTGATTATGACGATCTGGTTGTCGATGGTGAACTTGGCCCCGCTACAGTCAGAACATTAGGCGAATATTTAAGCCTTCGCGGCAAGTCCGGAGAAGTGGTACTTTTTAAGATGCTCAATGCTTTACAGGGAGCTTTCTACGTAGAACTGGCTGAAAGAAGGGAAAAAGACGAAACCTTTATATTCGGATGGTTTAAAAACAGAATTTAACGAGTAAGAATACTAACAATAAGGATCAGTTATGGACGTAAAAACAGCTTTGATTGTTTTTAATATATTTATTGGCGTTTTTATGTTTTTTATGGGCATTATTATAACCAGGACAAATAATCGGCTGAAAGAACAGCATGACGATTTTTCCGCAGAGCGCACAGCCACTGAGACTAAATTTGTAACGATTCATAGTAAAATTGATGAGGTTAAAGAAAAAATGAAAGATTATATGCCGGAGGATAGAGTCGTTTCGTTTGTTGATCGAACAGTGGAACCGCTAAAAGACAATCTAAACGGATTGAATATAAAAGTTGATAAGGTGTTTGAAGTAACATCACAGATTAGTAGTGATCAGAGGGTATCTAATACAATGCTCAAATCTTTTATCGAAGATCAAAAAGAGTAAAGCCTAGGGGTAAAAAATGAATCCAAACTGGAAAGTACGTCGAACCATCATCATATCCACACTGTTATTCTGTGCCGGCATCGTGATTAAAATCGTCTGGTCTGGAACTGATAATCCAACAACTCAAGTAGTGCTATACTGTAACTATGGACTGGCCGCGTCTGTTATAGGTTCTTATGTATTCGGCGCAGTATGGGACGATAAAACTAAAAAGAAGGGGTAGATATGCTGGGAAAATACAAGATATATATCCAAATTGTCGCCTTAATCTCTTTCGGGTTCTTTATGTACAAGGCCGGTGCAAATGGCGTAGTGGCTAAAATGTTTCACGTGGAACAAGCCGAAAAAGCCAAAGACGTAGAAAAGGTCAAAGATGTCAACGAAGCCAAAGTAAAAGAGAGGGTTATCTATCGTGATAAAATCATCAAAGTTAAGACTGTTAATGCTACTGCCTGCGCTGATATTAATTTCAACGACATGGGGCTGTACAAGCGCACCTCAGAGGATTAAACCTGACGGAGCCTTAACTGTACCGGCTGAGACTGTCGAGCTCCACTGGTCTGATACGCCTCGTACATGCGCGGTTAAAGTTCTGCAATGTGAAGAAATCTTAAAAGACGTGAATGCCAGGTTTAAGGCTATTCGGGAGTAAGAGTTAATTCTATTTTTTCCTTTAAAAGCTCCATTATCTGTAAATCGATATCATCAGAACGATTCGTGTAAAACCTGTAAACAAGGAAATTACCTAAATTCTGATAATGTTTGTTTAACCTGCTTCTATGTTTAGCTAAGAAACTCGCCGTTTCTTCATTCATCACGTAACCCCTAATTGTCGTAGAGCTTCATTTAACCGCTCTTTTGATTGCACCCATTGAACATGGGCTTTCTGAGTTTTATTAGCCCTTCTACTGTAAATTAACCTTGTTGTATACTCTTTATCTTGACATTCTAAAATATCACTAACACCCCGCTCAAGCTTCTCGTTTCTGGCTTTTAGCTTTTTGTTTTCTGCTAGCACCGCTATTAATTTAGCTGGGTTGACCTCACTTTCATGCAACATTTCAATCTCTTTATCTTTCTGCTCAAGCTGTTCACTTAATCCGGCTGTCATATTGTTAATTTGAGTAATTACACCGGCAACAGAAGCGAATAACTTAAACTCAGGTGATTCGTTTTTATAGTGGCGATTATATATAGCTAAAGCTAAACTATCGGCTTCTTGTTTTGATTGCTCAAGCTGTTCTTGTAGGTCTTTGTAATCGTCATAACTAACAAACTCAGTCCCTACAGGCTGACTACTGCAAACATAAAATGGGCGCTCTGACGCTCTATCAAAAATAATTACTTTAATTAAATCACTCATCCCTCTAACCTCTCAACGTATTCAATGGTAACTTTTAATCTTGCTTCACTTGGTGAGTCACCTTCTTCTTGAATTAAATAGCTTGGATTAGTTTCAGTCCAGATTGAAGCAAGCCACTGTGTACCTAGAGGCTGAGTATGTATTTTAAATTCCCTTTCAAGCGCGCTATCTTGGTCTGCGTTTTCGAGTGTGTTAAAAGAGTCTAGGTAAATATAACCACCGTGAGCTAATTTACGAACATCATCTACTGATTGAGTTATACCGCGTTTTTTGTCGAGTATTTTATATCCCATAAACTCTGCTAATTTTTTAACCTGCTCCGGTTTAATCATCTTGTTCACCTATATAGCTAGTCTAGGAAATTCAAAAGCACCACCACCGCATTGTGCTCCTATTGCAATATATTTTTCCTTCGGCATATTTATTACTACGGCACCAGATGTACAGTTTTCATTTACATATTCAGGATTTTCATTCTTCCATTTAGTCATAACTTTTTTTAAGTAGTCATCACCGGCACTGGTTTCAAACCAAAGATTTTTACCAGAAGGTAATACCAAACAGCAAACTTCTACATATTCTATATTAACTATCTCACTCATCTTATTCACCTATATAGTTGTTAGTCTTTAATTTTCCACGGTTCTAAGTTAGTTGGTTTTTTGTACCTAACTACAACCATTTCAGGAGAAACTAAAGCCATATAATAAGTTTTCTCATTATCCCCTAGACACTGAACGGCTTCTTCTTCCGTTCTTCCCTCCCAGCAAGATTTTGACCATCTTGGATAGTTCGGATGCCAACCGAACCACACATATTTAGGCTTGAACCTTTCCGGCATCTCAAAAGGAGGGATAAGCTCTATTAATTTATTTAGCTCTGCTTCATTAATCACAATTATCACCGTTACTCTTTAAATGGTGACGCAAGGTAGGAATCAAACCTACGAAACACTTGGTAATGAACCAAGCTGCTAATTCTCCGCATTCTCCGCCATTAAATGGTAGTCAGGGCATACACCACCTGACTGTTAAACTTTATATTAAAGGCTCGCCTGTTGTCGCGTTTCTCATTTTACCAAGCTGTTCTTTTAAATCCTTTTCTAATAATTCGTTTTCTTCGGCTTCAGTTCTTGGCTCTAATCCTTTATTTAACTCAGGATTAATTATGTTGTTGAACGCATACTCAAAAGAACTTATTTTCTTAGTCATATCTCCCCCTAACCTTTATCCTGTTTAATTAACGACTCATACAAAATAATAATAGCCGCATCTTTAGTGTCTACCCCGAGTATGTCCATAATCTTTTTAACCTGGGCATCTTCAAGCTCTTCATTCGGCTTTATGGCTGTGTGATCGTCGTTCATATTTAACTCCATTGTTCGGCCATTGCTTTCATCACCAAAGGAAAGCTTTTACTTCTTTCTTTTGCTCTCTCTGGGCCAGGTGGCAACATGTGTTTTATTGGATCTCGTGTCGTTTCTATCATTGTGGACATTAACGGCGGTAAATTTTTAAGCCATAAGCAAAGACCTTTTGTTTCTGGCTCTCCAAACATCCACGGCTGAATTTTATCGTGGAACCGTCCAACTTTTGTATATACATAGGGATGGGGCTGCGGATTCTCTAAACAGATTTTATCTATCGGCGCATCCCATAACGCCTTGAAAAAAACCAACCCTCTTAATGTGCCATTCAGGCTTACCTCCTGAGCAATCTTGGAGATCGCACGAATAAGCCTCATGACCTCGCGCCCTAAATGCCTTACATCCGACCTGGCTTTCTTCACAAGCCATCAATATTTTCATAGGCTTAATGGCTGTGTGATCGTCTGTCATTTAACTACCTTAAATTTCTGACATATCCCTAACAACATATCTTTATTTTCTAACCAGAACTCAAGCGCGCCTCTATCCATAACTTCAATTTCAGCATCTGTGAATTTTTCCAATTCGGTTATGTCGTATTCTTTACACCCTATACGCATTTGATTCTTAACTATTTGCACATACCATTTAAGGCCGTGGATGACCAGTCCAGCACCACGCAAATCAGCACCACGCAAATCAGCACCATACAAATTAGCGCCACGCAAATCAGCACCACGCAAATCAGCACCACGCAAATCAGCATCATACAAATCAGCACCATACAAATTAGCGCCACGCAAATCAGCACCACGCAAATTAGCACCATACAAATTAGCATCACGCAAATTAGCATCACGCAAATCAGCACCACGCAAATCAGCACCACGCAAATTAGCGCCACGCAAATCAGCATCATACAAATCAGCACCATACAAATTAGCGCCACGCAAATCAGCACCACGCAAATCAGCATCACGCGAATCTACCTTTATTAAAATTTCGCCGGTAAATCTATTTTTTATTTCAATCATTTCAACTCCCCCTAACCTTTATCTATATTACTGTTATGGCTTTATTGCCAGCATCAGTTAACTGAATCGTAACCGCTAATCATGCCTTTAAGGCTTTCAAGATATTTTATTTGCTTAATCAGTCTCAAATTAGCCTCATGACAGCAAACAAGGGCCGCTTCTGGTGTGTCTTGGCCGTAGAAGGTCGTTATTTCTTTAACGTCCATAGGCTTTATGGCTGTGTGATCGTCTGTCATTTAATTAACCCGCAATGGCCTTCTGTGTCATAATTAGTTTCACCTATCTTCTGATTTGCTGCGTTGACAGTAAAAGCCTCATCCCATACCCACATCATACAATCAGACGCTACGCAACAAAAAGCTGACGGACTTCTATTTCCTTCTGCATTTACATTACACCCATCAGAGTAATTATTATCTGCATCCATTAAATTCGGATAGCGGATATGCGGGCACCATTTAGTTTTTGCGTCTTCTTCTGTCATTTCTCTAATGCCTCTCTAACAACTAACAAAACAGCGCACCAGCAAAAAATAATCAATGCGATAGCGGTAAATACCGGAAAAAGTGACTCAGGGTAATAAATAGTGATAATCGCAAATAATATCATTAACCCTTTTGAAGCCAGTTTAAACATTAGTAAACAACTGTTATCTCTACACATTTTGCCCTCACTTGTATTTTTCTGTTATAAGTATATACTTATATTAAGTGTTTATAATATAAGGATACCCTTATGATTAATTATATTACTGTTGCACCTACAGCCCGTCAGGAAGATTCCCATGATCTCGATGCTCTTATCCGAGCGGCTCATACTCGCCCTACAGAAGACCTTATACAGCGTATAATCGACAAAGGTCTTGATTACCGTGGAAACTATGTCGGTCAAGTTCACGCGGCTTACATCTGGCGTAAGGCTGTTACGAGTCATTAGATAGCTCTGTTAGGGCTTCTTCTATAGCCCAAGACCATAATTGCTTTGGCTCCTGGCCCATAAATTCACTATCGAAATATTTCATTGCCGATTTTGCTACTCTATAGCTTGATGGTAAGTTAGCAGCCTTCTGAAGCTTATCTATCTTGGCTTGCTGTTGCTCCAGTAAAGTTCTCATATGAATCTTTTTAGTACTGCTGATGTGGATATAGTTATTCTTACTGAACTCTGTACTGTAGTATTTTATTGCTAATTCTAGATCACTCATCTTGCCTGCCTCACTTTCTGTTCAAAATCTGCCCAAGTATCACCCTTTTGGGCGGTCATACCTAACCGTTTAGCCTTGTCTTTCCAGTGTTCCTCTACTTCAACTGTGGGGACTTCCCAGTCTTCTTCCCATCCAGCAACCTTTACACCGAGAAAAGTCTGCATCTGATAAACGAATTCAGTGTTAATTTTGTCCTTCTTTCTACAATAATTGTAATACCTTAAAACGGCGGCCTGTAAATCACTGTACAAGACACCTTCTTTCAGTCTGGCGTTATATTTTTCGTATGCTCCACGTTTAGGATTATTAGGAACCCTTTTAGGGTACATTTTCCAAAGTATTTCAAATTTTTCTGGGTATTCCATTGGTTGCCCTCACTTTAATAACGAAATCTGCCAATTCCATAATCTAAACCCTTTGTTTCTACTAGAAAATAGCGGAGGATTTATATTTCTATTTATTACTAATAACCCGTATCCGTTTAAACGAAACCAAAACCCGCCTAAAAATACGTAGTACACCAGATATTTAGAGATAAACTTTTTCTTAATCATCTTAATCCGCCTGTACGTTTAGGTTTAATCTTCCAAAGCATTTCAAATTCTGGTGTGTATTCCATTGGTTGCCCTCAATCTTTCTTGCTTCTAATTAACCAAGTTCCTTCATATTTTGCTGTGATATCTCTTACTAACCCATTCCATTTGCAAGAAAACGGCATTAATAAAAACTTTCTTATATCGCCTATAAAAATCATAATTTAATCCGCCTGTTTATTAAATATCATAGGAAGTACTTCCGGTAGCTCATAAGGATCAACTTCAGCCCCTGGAAAGTCAGGAAATTCCTTTAGTTCAAAATTTAATAGTTCTTCGTCTGTCATTCTATGACCTCACGAACTTTAATAGTTTCTATAAAGCTCTCTTGTCCGCGTTCTTCAGCCTTATCTTTAGATACATACGCGAGATGAGGTTCTTTGCTGTAAAGATTTATCCAAAAAAACTCCCTAGGTTTAGGTTTGATGCGGTAGTCATTACCAGGCCAACTCCATACTGGGTCGCCAAGCGTATCTTGCCAATTATCAAACCCATTTTGCATGAATTCAATCTCAGCACCATCTTCTGCCGCCTGCATTACTTCTATCTTTTCTTTTAATGTTTTCATATTTACCCTCAATTAATATCTCTAACTTGTTACCTAGATTAGCACCGTTATGGTGAATATCAAGGAATTATTTAAAATAAAGTCACTGGGTTTTTAGGGAATAATACGACACTATTAATTTTAAAATCTATTTCTTCATTCCACCCGACTTTTTCACCGTTAATCACTAGTGCTTTATTCATGGTCCATCGTTTTAACTCGCCGTTACTGGCTTTACCTTGTCTTTCACGACTCATAAAATGACAAACTTTGTTTAAATCTATTAAAAATTCCCACGCATTCATAATGCACCTCTTTTAAGTTATTTGACCCACAAAAATACCACGGTTGAAAACCGTTAATCAATCAGAGGCTTATTAAAGGACTCTGGCAACCGCTTTACCTGTCTATTGTCAGGTTGTTTTGTCTCGCTCCTGGTTGCACAGGATTGATGCACGCCGTGGTGTATTTTAGGCCGTAGCCCCAGTCTCTTTGCTTTAAATTCACAAAGCCTCAAGCGCGAACAGAGTAAAGCGATCTAGGAAAAATGTGAGTAAATTAACGAATGTTAATATATTGACGTAGCTTAGTTTTGCCCTTAAACTACACACATATTTCGTTGACCCTTGCAGCTTACAATGAGCTTGCCCTCTATGCAAGTGAAATATACCCCGCGTCCCACGCTATGCGGTTTCTCTCAAAGCGTTTAGCCCTGAAGCCCCCATACTTCAGGGTTTTTTTTGCATTAACTTCTTGATATTCACCGCAGTCGTGCTAATATGATATGTAACTGGAGGGCAAAACCAATGAAAACACTAGAATTTACACATAATCAGGTATCACTTATTGACTACATGGTTAACAAAATGATTAAAAAACGCCGGTTTCAATTCACGCTTGCGACTACAGCGCCACAGTATCAGGCCAGTCTAGGCAAGATTAAGGAAGAAATCACAGAACTTGAAAACATTAAACGAATAGTGGGTGAGTAATGAGGGAGATTAAATTCAGGGCGTGGGATATAGAAAATAAGTATTTCGTGAACTCCAATAGGTATTTTATAGAGCTTGATGACGGGACTACTTGGTTCAATCTAGGCACAGATGAAGGTAGCGATAACTTAGTAGATCAGTCGTTTAAACTTGAATTAATGCAATACACCGGCTTAAAGGATAAGAACGGTAAAGAGATATATTCTGGCGACATTTTAAACGGATATCACAATAAAGGCTGCGAGAAATGCGGCCACAATGCAAGGACAGTACATTATGAGGTTGTTTTTGAAGACGGTATGTTTGCAACAAAAGGACATCCTCAATCGTTAGAACGCCAAATGGCATACAGTTCCGAACCTAGTGAGTTTGAAGTAATCGGCAACATATACGAAAACGGAGATTTATTATGAGCAACTGTGACGATTTAATGGAGCTTGAAGTTGAATTAAAAACTCTGGACTTCGACGGAACCAGGTTAGACGATCTTGAAGACTTCCGTAATAGTGACGACGAAGATCAAGACCGCCCTGACTGGGATATGACCGACAATGACTACTTCTAAACTCCCACATATATGCGGAACAGTTTGTATAGTCTTATTCTGGACAGCTTTTGCAATAATATTTATCGGTCAGGCAATTTATAGGATTATAGTAGACTAACAATTACACCTAACTTAGCCCCTTAACTGGGGTTTTTGGGTGCAGAAGGCGGACACGGAGCCGTCATTATTATATTTCTTTTAACACGTTAAGAGGATAGAAAAATGCAAATTAGGGGGTAAATCCCCAGAATCTGACAAATTCCGGTAAGCCGCTTAATTGCGGCTTTGCTGGTAGAGAAACTAGATTATAAACGAGGGCAAATCATGAAATGTTTACTATTAGCAATAACTTTAAGCGGGTGTGCTTCAATGCAAGTAACCCCCATCGAGTTCATCGATAAAATGGCAGAACGAAAATGTGAGTTCAAAATGGTGGCAATGAGAACATCGGACAACGAACATGGCTCTGAGGTTGAAGTTCAAACTGTATGCGCTTCTAAGCCTTTGGTATTAAAGCCTAGTGCATTTAAACGAGAAGGGGAGCAATTCTAATGCACATAACAACAAAAGGTTTAATCGTTTCAATTATATTTCTGGTTCCGATTCTATCAGCCTTTTTCACTAAAGGCGCAGAAGCTGGGGTTTATGTTGATATCGGCGTGGCGGTTCATGAGTATAACGCTCGGGGATTCCAGCAAACCGAGAACCGTAAACTAGGACAGGACATTGGAATAGTTGAGATTGGAATTAAAAAAGGTAACTGGACGGTATTTTATCTGCATGAGTCTGTTATCTCTCAATATGATGCTGGCCTGGATATGGTTGGGGTTAAATACAGGATTGTAGGGGATTAAAATGTGGTTTAAGAAAAAAGAAGAAACTTATTTTTACTCTGGGGTAACTAAAGAAGGTAAGCCATTTTCAGAGTGCTTTACTACTAACGCAGGGTCAAAGATTGCCTGTGAAATGGCAAGAAACAACCGATCAGATAGGCATATTAAATTTTTTACAAAACTATAAGGCGTAAACATGACTGATAGAGTAGCAGAGTGGATCAAACAAGCTAAGAAAAGAAACGGCACAAAATTAGCATGTGTTGACGAGCTAAATAAGGAATGCGGAACAGATATCCCTTTGAAAAGTCTTAATTCAATGGAGACAGGAAATAGGAACGTACCTGATTCTATCCGTAGAAAAATGTTAGTTGACGTTCTTAAAGTGGAGCTGGCAAACATGCCGAGCTATAAGAGAAAGAAACTTATAGCCAAGTTACTTCTGCCGGTGAGGGTTAAATAATGAAATTCACTAAATTTGAGATAAAAATAGGGCCGGAATTTTTTGTGCTGTTAATTGCTTTTTTGTTCCTAATGTTTTCTTTTGTTGTTGATGATGATTTTGCTAGCAGGATGTGGAATGCGGGCATACTTATTTGGTTTGTTATTTACGCGTATGATTTTGGTAAGAGATTGCCGGTTGATGAAACAGAGGTAAGCGATAATGAGTGATGTAATTATCTTAGAGGACTATAAAAAAGATCGTGATTATGATCGAATTATGGATGAAATATTCTATCCAGATAACATCACCTATGTTGAGCATATCAATATTGAAGTGCCTATGACAAACGAAACTATGGATAAAATACTAAAGGACATTCTTGATGATTGATAAAGACCCACTAAAAGACTTAACAAAACTTCTTGAGGAAAAATACAAGGAGATTATTGAGCTGAAAAGAGAAAAAGGCCAGCTATGCGAGCAGATAATGAAGCTGGAGTATATTATAGAAACTTTCGAGGTGAAAAAATGAGTATGGTCTCGCCTTTATGGAAAGACAACCCTATAAGAAGCAAGAAATATCTAAAGTGGGTGAGAACGCTAGATTGCTGTTTTTGTGGTGGCCCTGGCGGTGTTGCACATCACGCAATCGGAGTCGGTGAGGGCGGAATGGGAACGAAAGCATCAGATTTTGAAACCATGCCTTCATGCTGGATCTGTCATGACGGTAAATTTCACAGATTAGATCTGTTTCCAGGACTCAGACAGGATCAATGGCGATTTGTAGCTAAAACACTTCAGAAAGCCATTAAAGACGGCATAATAAGTGAGATTCAAGATGAGTTATGAAAAGTCGCAAAATCTTTTGAAGGATATCCGAAATAAGACCGGGCTTAACGTTGTATGCCCTATATTAGAAAAGGGTAGGTGGAAGGTTTTTATTTTACCAGAAGATATGCCTAGCTATATTTACGACAGAGATAAACATTGGTATGACGTTTCATATCTATTGAAAATGGTTATAAATAATTAGTGGCATGTTCACCGTAACAGTGTATGCTATAGAAAAACGAGGGCAGAAAATGAATAATCTAGTTACACAAGTCGATAATGCAGTAACAGGCGCAGCCGGACAGTTCGTCTCTACGCTTTCTCAGTATAAGTGGGACTTGCTCCCAGATTCCCAGCTACACGCCGCCAAGCAAGCTCTAACGAAGAATGATTATATTATGAATGTAGCGGCTAATAACCCAGAATCAGTTCATGAATCGCTTATTCAGGCAGCTATCCTCGGCTTAGACTTGACGGAAGGGAAACGGCAAGGTTGGTTATTACCGAGAAAGAGTCAGAAAAAAGATGCTAAAGGTAACGCCATCACAAACATACAACTTCAAGTCGGTTATAAGGGAGTTGAAGCCATTCATCAGAGAATGGGGGTAATTGACCGCTTAGTTATTCGGGTTGTGAGAAAAAATGATTCGTTTGAATGGTCTGGCGACGATCAAGAAAAACCAAAGCATGAGGCTGATTGGTTTGCAGACAACGAAACACGGGGAGAAATATCAGGCGCGTTCGCAATTACTTATTTACCAGACGGGAACATACATGTCGTTGTTGCTCCAATAACAGATATTTTTGAGAAACATCGCGACCGCTCAGAGTCCTATAAATCTTATAAAGCCAAAACAGATAAAAAGCAATGGGCGCATGAGCCGCCTTGGGTGTCTGATGAAAAATCAATGGTCGAAAAGACCATGGCGTATATCGCAGCGAAGCAATGGCCTGCAAATATCCGAGACAGCGAGCAATCTTCTAAGATACTACAAACCCTACACGAAACAGATATTGCGGATTATAACTACCAGTACACCACACAACAAAAAGAAGCTTTCTATTCATTCATCGAAAATGACGATCCACTAGGCATGTTTTTATTTGAAAAGCGTGTAGATATGGAAGTTTACACCTCGTTACATCGTGGAATGATCGGCGCTATTCCTCGTGGAGGGAAAACTCAGAGAAGAAAAGAACACGCCGATTTTGTCAGTACTGGCGAAAATGTTTTCTTTGATATTCTTAAATCATTAGACAGTAAAGATGCAGGCCAATTATCTGAAAATGTAGAGGGTTGTTCAGAGATAACTATGAAACTATTGAATGCCGCTCTAAATAAAGATCAACAACGAGAGTTTGAGGAATTAATGAAATGAGCAGTTTAAATCAATGTCAGTTTATAGGTAATTTAGGAAAAGACCCTGAAGTACGATACACCTCAGACGGTAAAGCAATAGCCAGCTTCAGCCTTGCTTGCTCTGAGAAATGGAAAGATAAAAACTCAGGCGAACAAGTGGAAAAAACAGAGTGGATCAATATCTCTGCATTCGGAAGATTAGCTGAAGTAATGGGCGAATACCTAAA
>Ga0265309_10000042_pt1 | contig 36663 bp, 27 predicted proteins | sample Helome_FD_192492 | JGI IMG/M metagenome (GOLD analysis project Ga0265309, IMG submission 192492) | Marine sediment microbial communities from subtidal zone of North Sea - Hel_20160524 (Illumina Assembly) | ecosystem: Environmental > Aquatic > Marine > Subtidal zone > Sediment ...
GCACCGGTCAAGCGCCAGCTGTGGATGTGCAGGAGATGATGGAACAGGCTGCGCAGCTTGCCAATGGCGGTCAGGTGGCGGTGTCGTCTGCTGCGCCGCAGGATACAGCCGGGGCTGAGGCATCAGCGCATGACATGGACGATGATGAAACGTCCCTGATCGAGATCTTCACCAATGAATGTCGTGAACATCTGCAGGTACTGGATGAATGGGTGGAGTTGTTCGAAGCGCCGGGACATGTAAGCGACTCCCTGTATCGCGCGCTGCACACCCTGTCCGGAATTTCCGAATCCGCCGAGATGACGGCCATCAGCCGCCTGGCGGACGGCCTGTATACATGGTTCGGGGCGCTTTACGAAGAGCAAAAAGCGGTCGGCAACATCGGCTACGAAGTACTACGCGACTGCGCGATCGAAATCACGCGCATGGTCAATGCATTGCCCGGAACAGTCAGCAATGAAGTGGTGCTTGATGTGCTCTGTACCCGAATCGGTGCATTATCGCCGGTGGAGCACCAGCCTCCGGCCGTGATCATGCCGGAATCCGTCGGCGAGACCGTGTCCGGCCGGGTCGAGGATGTAGAGGCCATGATCGTGCCGCCCGTCGATTTTTCGGACACGGCGATGGCGGCGGAACCGGTTGCCGAAGAATTGTCGTTCACCGATGACAGAATTGCCGAGGTGGTCGAAGCGGACGCGTTCGAGGAGCCGGTTGATGATGCAGTACCGCCGGACGAGCATCTCGACGAGTTGCCCGCAAACCTGGTAGCCGGGGCAGAGATTGAAGAAGACGCAGGTCCGGAGGATTCCGGTGAAACTGTCTGTGTGAGTGATGCATCCGGGGCGACGCCTGCAGACGATGAAACGCAAGTTGACGTATCAATCGAAACAGCCGATGAGCCGGCGCCCGCGTTACAGCATGTTTCCTACGAAGACATCGACCCGGCGCTGTATGAAATATTCGTCGAGGAAGCGACCGAGATCATGGATGCCAGCGAAGCCACTCTGCGCGGCTGGTCCGACGAGCCCGACAATCGCGACCTGATGACGGAATTACAGCGTCAACTGCACACCCTGAAGGGCAGTGCGCGCATGGTTGACCTGACACCTATTGGTAATCTGAGTCATGCCGTGGAATCGGTCATGACGGAAATTGCCGAGAACAGGGTGCCGTGCACACCGGAACTGTTTGGCATGCTTGCCGATTCGCACGACCGCCTGGCGGATATGCTGGACCAGGCCAGAAACCGTCAACCCATCATGTTCGCGACCGGCCTCGAGGCGCGACTGCAGGCCATTATCAGTGGTGGCGAGGTTGCCGGGACGATACCCGAATCCACGGCGGAGGCAGTCTCTGCAACCGGGCCCGAGGTCGAGGAAACGACACCTGCCGTTATCGAAGGCGATGATTCCGTACATGTCGACGTACAGCCTGAAGCGCAAGCCGTTGCTGAAGAGGAGGGCCCCGGGACAGAGCCGGCGCCGGCAGTCGGGGAAGCCGCGCATGTCGATGAGCAGCCGGAAGCGGAGGCCGTTGCCGAGGAGCCCGCACAGGTACAGGTCGAGGAGCCGGCGGAAGAGCCACCGGCACCGGTCCGTCCGCGAGGACGCAATGTTACGCCGCCGCGCCTGGTGATCGATCGTGAACAGCAGACCAAAGCGCGTGGCGAGCAGGTCAAGGTCCAGTCGGATACGCTGGACAATATGGTCAACCATGCCGGTGAGATCAACATCTTCCGCGCCCGTATGGAGAAACAGATCAGCGACTACCGCTTCAACCTCGCCGAGCTCGACCAGACCATCAGCCGTCTGCGTGACCAGCTGCGCAAGCTTGAGATGGAGACCGAGGCGCAGATCCTGAATCGCCATGAACAGGAGTCCGATCAGCGAAACCAGGACTTCGATCCGCTGGAGATGGACCGCTACTCCAACCTGCAGCAGCTGTCACGCTCGCTGATGGAGAGTATCAGTGACTTGCGCAGTCTCCAGGAACTGATGGAGAGCACGACGCGTGATTCCGAGACGCTGCTGCTGCAGCAATCACGCGTCAGTACCGAGCTGCAGGAAAACCTGATTCGCACGCGAATGATTCCGTTCGTCAGCCTGTCACCCCGTTTGCGCAGGATTGCACGCCAGTCCGCCCGCCAGCTCGACAAGAAGGTTGAAGTGAACCTGCTTGGCGAAGACGGTGAAATGGACCGCGCTGTACTGGAGCGCATCGTTGCACCGCTTGAACACATGCTGAGAAACTCGGTTGCGCACGGTATCGAACTCCCGCGCGTTCGCAAGGAGTCAGGCAAGCCGGTTAGCGGCAGGATCGATATCGGGTTCGAGCGGGATGGCGGGGAGATCGTGCTGCGTATCGCCGACGACGGTGCAGGCATGAACATCGATGCCATCCGTTCCCGTGCCATCGAGCGCGAACTGATTCCCGAGGGCTCAAACCTGCCGGACGATGACGTGATCCAGTTCGTGTTGCAAACCGGATTCAGTACTGCCAGCGAAGTCACACAGATTTCCGGGCGCGGTGTCGGGCTGGACGTGGTGAACAGCGAGGTCAAGCAGCTTGGTGGTTCACTGCATATCGAGTCCGAAGCCGGCAAGGGCACAATATTTACCGTGCGTCTGCCGTATACGCTGGCCATCAACCAGGGCATGCTGGTAACTGCCGGCGACGAAACCTTCTGCGTGCCACTCGCGAGTGTCGAGGGCGTGGTGCGCTTCTATCCCGAGGAGATCAGGGATTGCTACAGTGACGGACATCAGCTGTTTGAATACGGTGGTAACGAGTACAGCCTGAAGCATCTCGGCAGCCTGCTGGAAACGGGCGGCATGTCATTGCCGGGAGAACGGGAACAGGTGCCGGTATTGCTGATTCGCGCAGGCGAAAAGCGCATCGGCTTCCACGTCGAGTCGTTGCAGGGTATCCGCGAGGTTGTCATCAAGCCCGTCGGTCCGCAACTCAGTCTGGTGGACAGTATCTCGGGTGCGACCATCCTCGGCGACGGGCGCGTCGTTATGATACTGGATATGGTCGCTGTATCCCGCCGTGAGGCAAGCGTGCAGACCGCGTCAGGTGCCGCAAGTTCTGCACAGCGTGATAGCAAACTGGTCGTAATGGTGGTCGATGACTCGATTACCGTGCGCAAGGTAACCACCCGCCTGCTGGAGCGCAACGGCTACAAGGTTGTGACAGCCAAGGATGGTGTGGATGCCATGGGCATGCTGCAGGAGAGTGTGCCCGACATCATGTTGCTGGATATCGAGATGCCGCGCATGGATGGTTTCGAACTGGCGACGCACATGCGCAACGATGACACTCTAAGGCATGTGCCGATCATTATGATTACATCGCGTACCGGCGACAAGCATCGTGAGCGTGCGAGGCAGATAGGTGTTCAGCATTACCTCGGCAAACCCTACCAGGAATCGGACCTGCTCGATTCGATTCATGAAATTATAGGTGTTACGCAGGCGGTCTCTGCGACCTGAGCGGGCAGTGCAACAGAGAGGGTCGGAAAGTGGAAGCAAGCAAGGAAAAGATTCGCAGTTTATGGGTCCCTCTCAGGGGAATGAACCTGCTGTTGCCGAATATGGCGGTTGCCGAGATCAGCAGTTACCGTGTTCCCGAGGCATTGCCGGATATGCCCGAGTGGTTGCTCGGCAAGGTGAAATGGGATGGTGAGGAAATCGCGGTAATTTCCCTGGAGGCGCTATGCGGAATCAGGGTGCCGTCGAACCCGGTGTTCTCGCGCCTGATGATCGTCAATTCCGTGCGGCGTGACAGCAAGGTGAAGAACTATGCTATCGTCACGGCCGGTTTGCCGGGCCTGATCCAGTTCGGCCATGACACGCCGGATGAATACTCGGACTTCGAGGAAGAAGGTCTGCAGTGTATGGTGCGCATCGGCAACGAAGAAGCCATTATTCCGGACCTGGACCATCTGCAGGGTATGCTCGAGGAACAGCTGGACCAGGCGGCCTGAATTTTCGCGGACAACGTCCGCTCCTGCGCCGATAGACAGACGTGTAGGAGCGGACGTTGTCCGCGAATAGATCCGCGCATATCAACCTGTTCGCACACGCCTCGGCAACTGCTTCTGCGTTGCTCTCGGCTCTGGCATCCTGCTTCGCTCTACCTCGTCCTTCCCTGGACTCGTACCTCCTGCATGGCCCAGGCCAGCCTCGGTCTCGCCTTCTCCATGCAGTCGTGCACGCCTGCACCAATAGACACACCGTCTATGTAAAATCACCCCACAGGGTCTGTATCCCTGACAGCGCCGCCAGTGCGGCAGTCTCCGTTCTCAGTATTCTTGCGCCCAGCCGCAGGCCGATAAAGTCCGCCGCGGTGGCGAGTGCGCGCTCGTCGGCGTTCATGCCGCCTTCCGGTCCGACCAGCAGCGTGACGCTACCGGCGGGCCTTTCCAGGTCGGCGAGCACCCGGGGACTGTCCGGCTGTAACATGAGTCGCATGCTGTCATCGGTATCACCGGCTATCCAGTCCGCACAGGGTGCTGGCGGCAGCAGCTTCGGCAGGGTTGCCCGTCCGCATTGTTCGCAGGCACTGGCGATCACACCGCGCCAGTGCTGAATGCGCTTCTCCAGTCGCTCGCCGCGCACGTGCGCCTGGCTGCGCTGCATCCACAGCGGATGTACTTCGCTGATGCCGAGTTCCACTGCCTTTTGCAGTATCAGATCCATGCGATCGTTGCGGGCAATGCCCTGCACCAGGCGGATGAGCAGGCCCGGTTTCGGGATTGTCTCGAGCGGCGTGCCGATGTCCAGTGTGATCTCGGAACGGCCGGCGCGCATGAACGTGGCGGAATATTCCTTCCCGTCACCATTGAATATCCGCAGCCCGGCGCCGGCACGCAGGCGCAGTACCTGTGTGACATGGCGGGCCGTCTGACCGGTGACAGTAACAGTTGTACCGCTTGCCAGATCCTGTCGGGTATACACGCGCGGGATTCGCATCGGTCCGCTCAATCAGTTGTAGCCAGGTTGATTCCATCCCTCGCAACTTCCGCCAGTGTTCTGATTTCGTCAGGCGTTATGACATAGGGTGGCATGAAGTAGACGACATTGCCGAGCGGGCGCAGCAGTGCGCCGTGCTGCAGGGCATGTTGGTAGACTTTCAGTCCGCGTCGTTCCTGCCAGGGCCATGGTTCGCGTGTTGCCCTGTCGCGGACCATTTCGATCGCCAGGATCATGCCGGTCTGCCGGATCTCCGCAACATGCGGGTGATCGGCCAGTTCGGCGGTGGCAGTCTGCATGGCACGGGCAAGGGTAACGTTGTTGCCGATGACATCAACGTCGTTGAATATGTCCAGCGTTGCCAGTGCCGCCTGGCAGCCCAGCGGATTGCCGGTATAGCTGTGCGAATGCAGGAAGGCGGTCAGGTTTTCATAGTCGTCATAGAAACAGTCGTAAATACTGTTGCGCGTAACCACGACGGACAGCGGGAGGTAACCACCGGTCAGTCCCTTGGACAGGCACAGGAAGTCGGGTGTGATCCCCGCCTGTTCACAGGCGAACAGGGTACCGGTGCGACCGAAGCCGACGGCAATCTCATCGGCGATCAGGTGAACGCCGTAGCGGTTACAGGCGCTGCGCAGGCGTTCCAGGTAAACCGGATGATACATGCGCATGTTGCCCGCGCACTGTACCAGCGGCTCGACGATGACTGCGCAGATTTCGTCCGCCTGCCGGCGTAGAATTTTTTCCATATGCTCGAACTGTCGCAGGCTGTATTCGCGCCAGCTCTCGCCGGTCTCGCGCAGGTAGCAGTCAGGCGATGGTGCAGTGATGGTCTCCAGTAACAGCGGCTGGTAGGTCTTCCTGTACAGTTCCACATTGCCGACGGAAAGCGCGCCGAGTGTTTCACCGTGATAACTGTTATCCAGCGTGACGAATTTCGTTTTGCCGGTTTTGCCCTGGTTCAGCCAGGCGTGGAAGCTCATTTTCAGTGCAACCTCGACGGCCGATGAACCGTTATCGGCATAGAAACAGCGGTCCAGGCCGGGTGGCGTGATTTCCACCAGGCGCTCGGACAGCTCGATGACGGGTTCATGGGTAAAGCCGGCCAGCAGTACATGCTCCAGCTTCTCGAGCTGTTGTACCAGTGCGGCGTTGATGCGCGGGTTGGCATGACCGAACAGGTTGACCCACCAGGAGCTGATGGCATCGAGATAGCGATTACCCTCGAAATCCTCGAGCCACACGCCCTTGCCGGACCTGATCGGGATAACCGGCAGCCATTCGTGGTCCTTCATCTGCGTGCACGGGTGCCACAGGACAGATAGATCGCGTTTTGAGAGTTCGGCGTTGGTCATGTGGGTAAATTTACCAGAAAACCGCCTCGCGCAAAGCCGCCAAGGCGCAAAGAAAAAAAATAATATTTTCAACGAATCGTAAAAATCAGTCATTCCCGCGAAGGCGGGAATCCAGCCAGAAACAGTGATCCAGCATTAGAGAATAGTGACCGTATTAATATAGTCGGTAGGAGCGCACTGCGTGCGTGAATAAACCGTTGATGCATTCTGCTCATACGTCCGCAATTACAGCCAGTATCTATTAATTTTGAAACGGTGTCTTGATTGTCGCTGGATCCCCGCTTCCGCGGGGATGACTCGGAATATTTTTCTTTGCGCCTTGGCGGCTTTCGGCAACTGCTCCATGCGTTGCCCTACCTCCTGCATCCCTGCAGTCGTGCGCGAGATGATTATTTTATAAATCGGACAAACCGAGATTATTCCAGATCGCCAGCGCAGGTGCCGAGCGGTTCAGGGTGTAGAAGTGCAGGCCCGGCGCGCCGTGTTGCAGCAGCCGTTCACACAGACCGGTGACGACCTCTTCGCCGAAGGCGCGGATCGAGTCGATGTCTTCACCGTAGACCTCCAGTCGCTTGCGTATCCAGCGGGGAATTTCGGCGCCGCAGGCATCGGAGAAGCGAGCCAGCTGGTGGAAGTTGGTGATCGGCATGATGCCGGGTACGATCGGAATATCGATGCCGTTTTGCCCGCAGCTTTCGATAAAGCGAAAATAGGCGTCCGCATTGTAGAAATACTGTGTGATCGCACTGTTCGCGCCGGCCTCGACCTTGCGCCTGAAATTGGCGAGGTCCCGGTCCGGGCTGGTCGCCTGTGGATGGTATTCAGGATAGGCGGCCACCTCGATATGGAAATGGTCGCCGGTGGTTTCGCGAATAAAGGCGACCAGTTCGTTGGCATGGCGGAACTCACCTGCCTCGACCATGCCCGAAGGCATGTCGCCGCGCAGCGCCACGATGTGGCTGATGCCACGCTCACGGTAATGTGTCAGCATCTCGCTGATGTTTTCACGGGTAGAGCTGATGCACGAAATATGCGGCGCGGTTTCTATGCCGGATTTTGCCTGGATATCGAGGACGGTTTCGGCCGTGCGGTCGCGCGTCGAACCGCCGGCGCCGAAGGTCACCGAAAAGAACCGGGGTTTGACCCCGGCGAGTTCGGTCTGTGTCGCACGCAGTTTTTCGATGCCCTCCGCAGTCTTGGGCGGAAAGAACTCGAAACTAAAGACGGGATTATTGGTAGGCATTATTAATAACTATTTCTGAAAGATGCAAAACGTACAATAAAAACATGGAGTAAAAAACATTGCAGGAGCGCCTTGCAGGCGCGAACACCACGTAATCGATGTCCGCGCCTGCAAGGCGCTCCTGCAGATCCCCTTTTATCTTGTATCTTTTGACTGATTTAATAGCGGTAGTAGTCAGGCTTGTAGGGGCCGTCTACCGGTACGCCGATATAATCCGCTTGCTGCTGTGACAGTTTCGTCAGGTTGGCGCCGATCTTGCCAAGGTGCAGGCGTGCGACTTCCTCGTCGAGCTTCTTCGGCAGCGTGTAGACCTCGTTGCCGTAGCTGTCGCCGTTTTTCCAGAGCTCTATCTGTGCAAGTGTCTGGTTGGTGAAACTGTTCGACATGACGAAACTCGGATGTCCCGTGGCGCAGCCCAGATTGACCAGCCGCCCCTCGGCCAGCAGGATGATGCGGTTGCCGCCCGGCAGGATGATGTGATCGACCTGGGGCTTGATGTTCTCCCATTCGTACTGCTTCATGCTGGCAATATCGATCTCGTTATCGAAATGTCCGATATTGCAGACGATGGCCTGGTCCTGCATTTTTATCATGTGGTCATGCGTGATGACGTTGTAGTTGCCGGTTGCCGTGACGAAGATGTTTACCTTGTCGGCAACCTCGTCCATGCTGACCACGCGATAACCTTCCATTGCCGCCTGCAGCGCGCAGATCGGGTCGATCTCCGTGACCCATACGGTGCAGCCCAGCCCCTTCAGTGATTGCGCACAACCCTTGCCGACATCTCCGTAACCGATAACGACGGCGATCTTGCCGGCGATCATGACATCGGTCGCACGCTTGATGCCGTCGACCAGTGATTCGCGGCAACCGTACAGGTTGTCGAACTTGCTCTTGGTGACCGAGTCGTTGACGTTGATGGCCGGGAACGGCAGCTCGCCGCTCTCCTGCATCTGGTAGAGGCGGTGCACGCCGGTAGTGGTTTCCTCGGTGACGCCCTGGATGTCCTTCAGGATATTCGAATACCAGCCGGGCTTCTCCGCCAGGCGCTGTTTGATGCTGTTAAACAGCGCCACTTCTTCCTCGCTGCCCGGATTGTCGAGTACGGACGGGTCTGTCTCGGCCTTCGAGCCGAGCATGATCAGCATGGTGGCGTCACCACCGTCATCCAGGATCATGTTCGGCGTGCTGCCGTCTTGCCATTCCATGATGTTGTGCGTGTATTGCCAGTATTCATCGAGTGACTCGCCCTTCCAGGCGAATACCGGGATGCCGCGTGCGGCGATGTAGGCCGCGGCATGGTCCTGCGTGGAAAAGATGTTGCACGATGCCCAGCGCACCTCGGCACCCAGTTCGACCAGGGTCTCGATAAGCACGGCGGTCTGGATGGTCATGTGCAGGCTGCCGGCGATGCGTGCACCCTTGAGCGGTTTCTCCGTGCCGTACTTGTCGCGCAGTGCCATCAATCCCGGCATCTCGGTTTCGGCAATAGCGATTTCCTTGCGGCCCCAGTCGGCCAGGCCAATATCGGCAACCTTGTGATCCGGTGCCAGGTTCTCTGCAGTTTGTGTACTCATTCCTGTCCTCTCGTATGTCAGACGGCTTGTTCGGTCTGGTGCAGGCCGGCGGCATCGCGCAGTGCCTCCGCGCGATCGGTCTGCTCCCACGTAAAGTGGCTGTCCTCACGGCCAAAGTGCCCGTAGGCGGCCGTCGCCCGGTAGCCAGGCTTCAGCAGGTCGAGCATTTTCACCAGGCCGCGCGGGCGCAGGTCGAAATGTTCGCGGACCAGCTCGACCAGGCGTGCCTCCTCGAGCTTGCCGGTGCCGAAGGTGTTCATGCTGATGGATGTCGGCTCGGCCACACCGATAGCATATGACACCTGGATTTCACAACGTTCCGCAAGACCTGCCGCCACGATGTTCTTGGCGACATAGCGCGCGGCATAGGCGGCGGAGCGGTCGACCTTGCTCGGGTCCTTGCCGGAGAAGGCGCCGCCACCATGGCGGGCCATGCCGCCGTAGGTGTCGACAATGATCTTGCGGCCGGTCAGGCCACAGTCACCGACCGGGCCGCCGATGACAAAGCGTCCGGTCGGGTTGATATGGATATTTTCCTGCGTGCACTGGTCCAGCCATTTCGCGGGCAGGACCGGCTTGATGATCTCGTCCATGACCGCCTCGCGGATCACCTCGAGTTCGATATCCGGGTCGTGCTGGGTCGACAGCACCACGGCATCGATGCCGACCGGACGGTCATTTTCATAGCGGAAGGTGAGCTGGCTCTTGGCGTCCGGTCGCAGCCACGGCAGGGTGCCGTTCTTGCGTACCTCGGCCTGGCGTTTGACCAGGCGATGGGCGAAGGTGATGGGCGCCGGCATCAGCACGTCCGTCTCGTTGCTGGCGTAGCCAAACATCAGGCCCTGGTCGCCCGCACCCTGTTCATGGTCCTCCGACTCGTCCACACCCATGGCGATGTCCGGTGATTGCTTGCCGATGGCGTTCAGCACCGCACAGGAGGCCCAGTCGAACCCGACCTCCGAACTGTCGTAGCCGATATCACGCACCGTGTGGCGGACGATCTCCTCGAGATCAACCCAGGCCGAGGTTGTGACTTCGCCGGCAATGATCACCATGCCGGTCTTGATGAGTGTCTCGACGGCGACGCGCGCCTGGGTATCCTCGGCCAGCATGGCATCGAGTACGGCGTCGGAAATCTGGTCTGCAATCTTGTCCGGGTGGCCCTCGGAGACGGATTCTGAAGTAAATAACTGATTATTAGGCATATTTATGGGCTTTTGTAGTCGGTCAAGCCTTCAAGTGTACAGTACATAAGTGATATTTTCATCTGGCCTGCACCCGCCTACAGTAGACCAAATCAATCAACACGGGAGCAATACAATGGTTCGCACCGAAACACCCGTCTGTGAATTCGATGCGCCGGCCGCGGATTTTTCCCTGCCCGGTGTCGATGGCCGCAGCTGGTCGCTGCAGGAATGCAAGGGACCCAATGGTCTGCTGGTGATGTTCATCTGCAACCATTGTCCGTTTGTTAAGGCCGTTCGCGAGCGCCTGGTGCGCGATACACGCGAACTGCGCGAACTGGGCGTGAACAGCGTCGCCATCATGTCGAACGATCCTGCCCAGAATGAGGAAGACAGTTTCGAGCGTATGCAGGCCGTGGCACGCGAGTATGACTTTCCGTTTCCCTACCTGCTGGATGAGACCCAGGCAGCTGCCAGGGCCTATGGTGCTGTTTGTACACCGGATTTCTTTGGCTACAATGCAGACCTCGGCCTGCAGTACCGGGGTCGCCTGGATGCCAGCGGCATGGAGACGGCGGCCCCGGATGCCCGCCGGGACCTGTTCGAGGCCATGCGCAGGGTGGCGGACACCGGGCGCGGACCGGAGGAGCAGATCCCGAGTATCGGCTGCTCGATCAAGTGGCGTGCAGCGGTGGAGACCACCTGACCCGGTCTTCATAAGTTCCTGTTATAGAGGGATAAAGACATAAGTGCCTGAGTGGCTGTGGGGCTGCCCCGCGCTATTGCCGTCGGCTACAAACTAGGGGAGAATAACGCGCCTTGTCAGGGTGACAGCGGCCAGCAGCGCGCAGCGATACCACTGCCAGCCACGGTCAACCAACATGCAGCAACAAACGCCTCGGTGCGGACCGGCACTGGAGGCTTTTTTTGTCGCTGATCCCGGGAAGGCCCGGCAGGGCCCGCAGGAGCCTGCAAGGGCCAGACGGGTAGATATACCCGGCGTTCCGTTTAATGACTAGTTTCCGGTGGACTCGCGATGACAACGACAGCACAGAATTCATTATCAGAACAGGAGAACAATATGGCTCAGCGTAGAGAACTTGCTAACGCCATCCGCGCCCTCAGCATGGATGCCGTGCAAAAGGCGAAGTCAGGGCATCCCGGGGCGCCCATGGGCATGGCGGATATCGCCGAGGTGTTATGGAACGATAACCTGAAGCACAACCCGTCCAATCCGGACTGGTCAGACCGTGACCGGTTCGTGCTGTCAAACGGCCACGGTTCGATGCTGATCTATTCGCTGCTGCATCTGACCGGCTATGACATGTCGATCGATGACCTGAAGAACTTCCGTCAGCTGCATTCGAAGACGCCGGGTCACCCGGAATACGGTTATGCGCCGGGCGTCGAGACCACCACGGGTCCGCTGGGCCAGGGTATTACCAATGCCGTGGGCATGACGATTGCCGAACGTTCCCTGGCTGCCGAATTCAACCGCGATGGCCACGAGATCGTCGACCACAACACCTGGGTGTTCCTGGGCGATGGTTGCCTGATGGAAGGCATTTCCCACGAGGCCTGTTCGCTGGCCGGCACGCTGGGCCTTGGCAAGCTGACCGCCTTCTGGGATGACAATGGCATCTCCATTGACGGCCACGTCGAGGGCTGGTTTACCGATGACACGCCGAAACGTTTCGAGTCCTATGGCTGGCACGTGGTTGCCGGTGTCGACGGACACGATCCTGCCTCCATCCAGCAGGCCATCGATGCGGCGCGCGCCGTCACTGACAAGCCGTCCATGATCTGCTGCAAGACCGTGATCGGTTACGGCTCGCCGAACAAGGCCGGTTCACACGACTGTCACGGTGCGCCGCTGGGTGATGACGAGATAGCGCTGACGCGCAAGGAACTGGGCTGGGCACACAAGCCCTTTGTCGTGCCGGATGATATCTATTCGGCCTGGAACGGCAAGGACAAGGGTGCGGTCGCCGAGCAGGCCTGGAACGAGCAATTTGCCGCCTACAAGGCCGCCCACCCGGAACTGGCGGCCGAATATGTGCGCCGCATGGCCGGCGAACTGCCGGCTGACTGGGCCGCGAAGTCTGCGGAATTCATCGCCAGTGTCAACGAGAAGGGCGAGTCAGTGGCTACCCGCAAGGCTTCACTGAATTCCATTGAAGGCTACGCGCCGCTGTTGCCGGAACTGTTTGGCGGCTCCGCCGACCTCGGCTGCTCCAACCTGACGGAATGGTCCGGTTACAAACCGATGCGCGGCGACACGCCGGACAGCAACTACATCAACTACGGTGTGCGCGAATTCGGCATGTCCGCTATCGTGAACGGTGTCGCCCTGCACGGGGGACTGCTGCCGTTCGGTGCGACCTTCCTGATGTTTTCCGAGTACGCACGCAATGCCCTGCGCATGTCGGCACTGATGAAGGTGCCGAGCATATTCGTTTACACGCATGATTCGATCGGTCTTGGCGAGGACGGCCCGACCCACCAGGCCGTCGAGCAGATCCCGACGTTGCGCATGATTCCGAATATGGCCGTGTGGCGTCCCTGCGATACTGTCGAGAGCGCCGTTGCCTGGCAGCAGGCCATTGAAAGAACAGACGGCCCGACCTGTCTGATCTTCTCGCGCCAGGGTCTGCCGCACCAGCAGCGCACCGCTGCGCAGATCGCTGACATCAGCAAGGGCGGTTATGTCCTGCAGGACTGCGACGGCACACCCGATGCCATCATCATCGCCACCGGCTCCGAAATCGCGCTGGCCACGGGGGCGGCAGAACAGCTGGCCGGCAAGAAGATCCGCATCGTGTCCATGCCGTCGACAACCACCTTCGATACCCAGGACGAAGCCTACCGCGAGTCGGTACTGCCGTCGTCCGTTACGGCGCGTGTCGCCGTCGAGGCCGCCGTCACCCAGGGCTGGTACAAGTATGTCGGTCTGAAGGGCAAGGTGGTCGGTATTGACCGCTTCGGCGAGTCCGCGCCTGACAAGGTGCTGTTCGAGCACTTCGGCTTTACCGTCGACAACGTCGTCAAGGCCGTCAACAGCGTCCTTTAAATATAATTTTCGCCCTGATACAGGGCCCACCCCGTACGCGGGGTGGCAATAATTTTATTTACTCAATTAATAAATCAGGAGACAGAGCATGACTATTAAAGTCGGTATCAATGGCTTTGGCCGTATCGGCCGCATGGCGTTTCGCGCCATCAGCAAGGATTTTCCGGACATCCAGGTGGTAGGCATCAACGATCTGCTGGATGCCGATTATCTGGCCTACATGCTGAAGTACGACTCGGTGCACGGTAACTTTGACGGTGACATCTCCGTTGACGGCAACAACATGGTCGTCAACGGCAAGAAGATCCGCCTGACGGCGGAGCGTGATCCGGCCAACCTCAAGTGGGGCGATGTCGGTGCTGACCTGGTGATTGAATGCACCGGCTTTTTTCTCACCGGGGAGACCTGCCAGAAGCACATCGAGGCCGGCGCCAAGAAGGTTGTGCAGAGCGCACCCTCCAAGGACGGCACGCCCATGTTTGTCTATGGCGTCAATCACAAGACCTACGATGGCCAGGCGATTGTCTCCGCCGCCTCCTGCACCACCAACTGCCTGGCACCGGTTGCCAAGGTCCTGAACGACAAGTGGGGCATCAAGCGTGGTCTGATGACCACGGTGCATGCCGCAACCGCCACCCAGAAGACCGTCGATGGTCCTTCTCAAAAGGACTGGCGCGGTGGCCGCGGTATCCTCGAGAACATCATTCCGTCTTCCACCGGCGCGGCCAAGGCCGTCGGCGTGGTATTGCCGGAACTGAACGGCAAACTGACCGGTATGGCCTTCCGTGTACCGACGTCTGATGTGTCCGTAGTCGACCTGACCGTTGAGTTGAACAAGGATGCTGACTATAACGACATCTGTGCAGCCATGAAGGCGGCCTCGGAGTCCGGCGACCTCGCCGGTGTGCTGGATTATACCGAGGACAAGGTCGTCTCGACTGATTTCCGCGGTCGTACCACACCGTCCATCTTCGATGCCGGCGCCGGCATCGCCCTGGATGGCACCTTCATCAAGGTGGTGGCCTGGTATGACAACGAGTACGGCTATACCTGCAACATGCTGCGTATGGTCCAACACGTCGCGTAACAAGCAGGCCGTTCCGCGAAAAAACTGCGTTGAAGGAGTCTGTCTGAATGCTCACATACTGTAACGTATGCTCCGCTTCATCCAGACTCCTTCGCTATTTCCGCGGGAGAAATCGCTTGCCCTGGAAATTTTAGCGGGCCTTAAGTGTTTTTTTGCGCCTCGGCGGCTTTGTGCGAGGCGTTGTTGAAAGTTTTACTGGGAGTCGTTCATGTCTGTAATCAAGATGACCGATCTGGATCTTCAAGGCAAACGCGTCCTGATACGCCAGGACCTCAATGTGCCGATCAAGGATGGCAGGGTTACCAGCGACAAGCGCATTGTCGCGTCCCTGCCGACCATCGAGTATGCGATGAATGCAGGTGCCATGGTCATGGTGATGTCACATCTTGGTCGTCCGACCGAGGGTGAATATGACGAGGAATTTTCCATGATTCCTGTTGGCGAACATATGTCCGCACTGCTTGGCCACAATGTTGAAATGGTCAAGGACTGGATTAATGGTGTCGGGCACATGAAGAACGGTGATGTCGTGCTGTGCGAGAACGTCCGATTCAATTTCGGCGAGAAGAGCAATGACGAGGAGCTGTCAAAAAAGATGGCGGCCCTGTGTGATATCTACGTAATGGATGCCTTTGGTACCGCGCACCGCGCACAGGCCTCCACGCATGGCGTGGCCAGGTACGCACCGGTCGCCTGCGCAGGCCCGTTGCTGGCCGGGGAACTGGAGGCGCTGGGCAAGGCGCTGGATAACCCCGCGCGTCCGATGGCGGCGATTGTCGGCGGTTCCAAGGTCTCCACCAAGCTGACCGTGCTTGAATCACTGTCAAAAGTGGTAGACCAGCTGATCCCCGGCGGCGGCATTGCCAATACCTTCATCGCGGCGAGCGGCTACAACGTCGGTAAATCCCTGTACGAGCAAGATCTCATCGACGAGGCAAAGAGACTCATGGCGGCCGCGAAGGCCAAGGGTGGCGATATCCCGGTGCCGACCGATGTGGTGGTTGGCAAGGAGTTTTCGGAGTCTGCCGAGGCCGTGGTCAAGAAAGTCGACGAGGTCGCTGATGACGACATGATATTCGACATCGGCCCGGAGACGGCCGCACGCTTTGCGGAAATGATGGGCAGTGCCGGCACTATCGTCTGGAACGGTCCGGTGGGTGTGTTCGAATTCGACCAGTTTGGCGAGGGCACCCGCACCCTTGGCAAGGCAATTGCCGAGTCGGACGCATTCTCGATCGCCGGTGGTGGCGATACGCTGGCAGCGGTTGACAAGTATGGAATTGCGGACCGGATTTCCTATATTTCGACCGGCGGTGGCGCTTTCCTGGAGTTCCTGGAGGGCAAGAAATTACCGGCAGTCGCGATGCTCGAGGAGCGCGCAAATTAACCCTGCCGAGAGCAGCATCAGGGTGCCGGGTAAATAACCATGCCAAGACGAACGAAGATTGTCGCAACACTCGGCCCGGCTACGGATGACGAGAACGTACTGGATGACATGATCCGTGCCGGGATGGACGTGGTACGGGTCAACTTTTCCCACGGTTCCCACGACGATCACATCAAGCGTGCCGAGACCGTGCGCAATCGTGCCCGTGCCCACGGCCACCAGGTTGGTGTGCTTGCAGACCTGCAGGGTCCGAAGATCAGGATAGAGCGGTTTGCCGAGGGGCGTATCAGGCTGGAGAAGGACGACGAGTTCGTACTCGATGTATCGATGGATCCGATGGAGGGGACCAGGGAGCGGGTCGGTGTTACCTACAAGGAACTGCCGGACGATGTCGCTCGCGGTGACACCCTCTTGCTCGACGACGGTCTGCTGGAACTCTGGGTCGAGGAAGTCGAGGGCACCGAGGTGCGTTGCCGTGTCGTTGTCGGCGGCCACCTGAGCAACAACAAGGGTATCAACCGTCTCGGCGGCGGACTGACGGCCAGGGCGCTGACGGACAAGGATCGCAATGATATAGCAGTGGCCGCGGAGATGAATGCCGACTACGTGGCGATTTCCTTTCCGCGCTCGGCCGACGATATCAACGAGGCGCGCCAGTTGCTGCGGGATGCCGGCGGGCATGGCGGCGTTGTTGCAAAGATAGAACGTGCCGAGGCACTGGATTCCCTGGAAGAGATTATCAAGGCTGCGGATGCCATCATGATCGCGCGTGGCGACCTTGGCGTAGAGATCGGTGATGCAGAACTGCCGGCCGTGCAGAAGCGCATTATCCAGGCTGCACGGGCACTGGACCGGGTTGTAATTACTGCCACGCAGATGATGCAATCCATGATCGAGAACCCGATCCCGACGCGGGCCGAGGTGTTCGATGTAGCGAACGCCGTGATCGACGGTACCGATGCGGTCATGCTGTCGGCCGAGACCGCGGCCGGCCAGTATCCCGCCAAGGTCATCGAGGCCATGGACCGAATCTGTGCCGGTGCGGAGCGCCAGCGCAACAAGAGGCCGTCAGAACGGCGCACCAATATCCGCTTCAAACGGGCGGACGAGGCGATTGCCAAGGCGGCCATGTATACTGCCAACAGTCTGGGTGTCAAGGCGATTGCCGCGCTGACCGAATCCGGGGCGACCGCCCTGTGGATGTCGCGCGTCAGATCGGGCATTCCGATCTTTGCCATGACGCGGCATGTTGAAACACGCAGGAAGGTGACACTGTATCGCGGCGTGTATCCGGTCAGCTTCGATGATACGACACCCGATCATGCAACGGTCAACCGCGAGGCAATTGACGAACTGGTGCGTCGTGGTGCGGTGCGCAACGGGGACATGATCATTATTACCAAGGGCGATCTCATGGGTGTGCACGGCGGGACCAACGCCATGAAGATCATCACGGTGGGCGAGCACGATATTCTCGAGGGATAGTTTTATTTCGACTGCCGCGATCAGCAGCAATCGAACAGTGGCTGAAATAGCCTGTGACAATCTGGAATGTTTGTAAGATTAATTTGCGATTTTTGAGGAGAAGACAATGGCCATAATTTCATTACGCCAGTTGCTGGACCATGCAGCCGAATTCGGCTACGGATGTCCTGCCTACAACGTTAACAACATGGAGCAGATGCATGCCATCATGGAAGCTGCTCATGAAACCGACAGTCCGGTCATCGCCCAGGCATCCGCCGGTGCCCGCTCGTACGCCGGTGCACCGTTCCTGCGTCACCTGATCCAGGCCGCCGTCGAGCAGTGGCCGCACATTCCGCTGGTCGTGCACCAGGACCACGGCGCGTCGCCATCCGTATGTCAGCGCTCCATCCAGCTTGGCTTCAGTTCCGTCATGATGGACGGTTCTCTGGGCGAGGACATGAAGACGCCGATGAGCTATGAATACAACGCCGACGTCACCGGCCGTACCGTTGCCATGGCGCATGCCTGCGGCGTGTCCGTCGAGGGCGAACTGGGTTGCCTGGGTTCTCTCGAGACCGGCATGGCCGGCGAGGAAGACGGCTCCGGCGCCGAGGGCGTGCTGTCACACGACCAGCTGCTGACCGATCCGGAAGAGGCCGCGAAGTTCGTTGAGGATACCAAGGTGGACGCGCTGGCGATTGCCATCGGTACCAGCCACGGTGCCTACAAGTTCACGCGCCCGCCGACCGGCGATATTCTCGCCATAGAACGCATCAAGGAAATCCATGCACGTATTCCGGATACCCATCTCGTCATGCACGGCTCCTCTTCGGTTCCGCAGGACTGGCTGAAGATCATCAACGAGCATGGCGGTGACATGGGCGAGACCTACGGTGTGCCGGTCGAGGAAATCCAGGAAGGCATCAAGCACGGCGTGCGCAAGGTCAACATCGACACCGACCTGCGCATGGCCTCCACCGGCGCCATCCGCAAGCACCTGCACGACAATCCTGCCAACTTCGATCCGCGCAAGTATCTCAAGGCGGCCACCGAGGGCATGAAGGAGATCTGCAAGGCACGCTACGAGGCATTCGGTACGGCCGGCAACGCTTCCAAGATCAAGCCGATCAATCTGGAAGACATGTACCGGCGCTACGAGTCCGGCGAGCTGGATCCGACCGTGAAGTAGACACCTGTCCAGGGCAGGATGGAGAAGGCGGCGTTTGCCGCCTTTTCTTTTTTTGGCTAATGGGGGACAGACCACGTTTTTCTGTTTGTTGATCGAATATACTAAGCTTCGGATGATGGAAAAACGTGGTCTGTCCCCGTATGAAGCGCCTCATAACATTCCCGCTCTATGCTCTTGTCCTGCTGGCCGGCCTGTCGGTGCTGCTGCTGGGTTCCAATCTGCACACCTGGAACCGCCTGACCAGCGAGTCGCCGATCGCGGAGCTGACGTTCAGGAAAACCGGTCCGCGCGAATACGCCGCCACGATCGCCTACGGTGATTTTTGCACGGCGCAGACCTACCGCCTGGTCGGCGAGCACTGGCGCCTGGACGCGCAGTTTCTCAAGTGGCGTCCGTGGGCGAACCTGTTCGGCTTCGATTCGATGTACCGGATCGAACGCCTCGGTGGCCGCTACCTGGAGGTCGCCGACGAAAACACCGGGGCACACGAGGCCCATGCCCTGCACAGCACGGATCTGCCCGATCTGACAGAGATTCTGGGGCGCTACAAGGGCCGCCTGTCGCCGGTTGATACGTTCTACGGCAGTTCCGTATACGAGGCCATGGACGAGCTGCACATCTTCCGCGTCTATCGCAGCCAGTCGGGTCTGCTGGTTCGCAAGCAGCCGCTGGCCGGCAATGGCGCAGCGGGCAGCGGCTTCACCATCCCGATCGACACGTCCTGCCCGGACGATTAAATAAAAATATTCCAGTAAAACAATAAGTAAGAATGCATCCCGGCGATCCGGCGGGGTGCGGGTGCCAGCGCGTGCCCGGCTCAATATTCGCGCCCGGAACCCGATACAGAGGGTATGAAAAACCATTGTGGATTCGGGGCCTTACGGTTCCCGCTTCGCCAGGGAAAGGCGCTGTCACGCGGCCGTGGTCGCGGCAGGTGTCCGCATGCCTGAAATCGAGTCCAGCAAGCACCGCATACCCGACGAACTGATGGAGCCGGATATGGTGACCGAGGTCGCTGTATTCGACCCGGATGTCGAGGGCCAGCAGATCGAGCTCGTCTATACCCAGGCAGCAACCGCGATCGGCGCAGCGTTCGTCATTGCCTGCCTGGTCACCGGCAGTCTCTGGGCCGTCGCTGACCACAGTTACCTGACACTGTGGCTGGTCGCCCAGACGGTGCAGACACTGCTGCGGCTGGGCCTGGTGTTGCGTTACCGCAAGGCATCGGAACAGTCCAGGCAGTCGTCCAGGTGGATGCTGCTGTTCTTCGTCGGGGCGCTGGTCGCCGGCATTGTCTGGGGGAGCATCGGCCTGGTATTCAGTTTCTCCTGGCCGGTCGAGTACCAGACCTTCACCGTGCTCTGTCTGGCGGGTATCGTGGCCGGTGCCATATCCTCCTATGCTGCCATGTTGTCGGTGTACATCGCATTCATGGTGCCGTGTATTCTCATACCCGCGCAGTCCATGCTGGCCTACAGCAGCAGCCTGCAGACGAATCTGGGTCTTATCCTGATGCTGTTTGCCGGCGTCCTTGTTGCGATTGCGCGTAATTACAACAAGAACGTCATCATGTCATTGCAGCTGCGCACGGAAAACCAGTCGCTGGTGACCAGCATGCGCTCCGCCAACCGGAAGCTGCAGGACGAAATCCTGGTGCGCGGAACCATACAGAGGAGCCTCCTTTCCGAGCAGCAGCTGTTTACCAACGGACCGGTCACCGTTTTCCGTGTCGTGGCCGACAAGGGCTGGCCGCTTGAATATATCTCCGGCACCGTGGCACAGTTTGGCTACAGTCCCGAACAGCTGGTCGGTGGACAAACGACATACAGTGACCTCATCCACCCGGATGACCTGCAGCGCGTGGCAAAGGCCTGGTCACTCTCCGCTGCGTCCGCTACCCGGTCAATGGGGATCGATTACCGTATCAGGTGCAACGACGGGCGTATCCGCTGGGTGTACGACTATTCCGTACCGATCAGGAATGATGATGGCGAGATCACGCACTACTCGGGATATATCCTGGATATCACGGAGAGAAAATCCTCCGAATACGAGCTGCAGCAGGAAAAAGAGCGCGCAGAACTGACGCTGCACTCGATCGCGGAGGCAGTCATTACCACGGATGTAAACGGGCAAATCGAGTACCTGAGCCCGCGGGCGGAAGAACTGACCGGCTGGGACCGCGAGATGGCGAGAGGCCTGTCGGTAGCGCGTGTATTTTCGATGTTCGACAACGACAGCCAGTCGTTTATCGAGGAGGCTGTCAGCCAGTGCCTGCATGTCGACGAAACGATGACCCCGAACAACGATATTGTGTTGCGCAGAAATGACGGCAAGCAGTACACGGTTCGCTATTCGGCATCTCCCATCATGTCGAATGCCAACACACCTCTCGGCGTTATCCTGGTCTTCCATGACCTGACCGATACACGGAACATGGAACGCGAGTTGTCATACGTTGCTACACACGACGCGCTGACCGGTCTGCTCAACAGGTCGGAATTTGAAATGCAGCTAAACCATGCTATCGGCTACGCCGGCAAGTCGGGCGAAGAACATGTGTTGCTCCATGTGGATATAGACCAGCTGAAGATCGTGAACGATACCGGTTCGCACGAGGCCGGTGATGAACTCCTGAGACAGTTTTCGGCGATGCTGAAGAAATGCCTGCGAGACTCGGATGCCATCGCCCGCCTGGGCGGTGACGAGTTCGGTGTGCTGATGAAGAACTGCTCCATCGATAACGCCCTGTCGCTGGCCGGAAATATACTGGAATCTGTCAAACGGTTGCGCTTTTCCAATGACGATCGTGTGTTCGAGATCAGTACCAGTATCGGCATAACACTGATCAACGAGCACAGCCGGCGCGCCACGCATGCCATGAGCGAGGCCGACCTGGCCTGCCAGGCAGCCAAGGATATGGGCGGCAACCGCTACCACATCTACACCTCAAGTGATGAGGAACTCATGCGTCGCCAGGACGAGATGCAGTGGGTGTCGCGGATATCGGAAGCCATACTGGAGGACCGCCTGGTCCTGTTTGGTCAGCTGATTGCGCCGCTTTCTCCGGATGACGACGGCGGTCTGCATTTCGAAGTGCTGGTGCGCATGAAGGACGACCAGGGCGAACTGGTGATGCCGGGCAGGTTTCTGCCCGCCGCGGAGCGTTACAACCTGATCACCGGTATCGACCGCTGGGTGGTGAGCCACAGTTTCGCATGGTACGCGGAACACTGCGGGACTGATGACGGGCAGTGTCCGGGAATGATGTCTATCAATCTGTCAGGTGCATCGGTCTGCGATCCGGACATCCACCAGCATATCAAGACAGCCATGCTGAAGTACGGTGTGCCACCGGCATCGGTCTGTTTCGAGATTACGGAGACAGCCGCAATATCCAACCTGTCGGCTGCCTCGGAGTTTATTCGCGAGCTCAGGAAGCTGGGTTGCCGGTTTGCACTCGATGACTTCGGCAGCGGCCTGAGTTCTTTCGGTTACCTGAAAAACCTGCCGGTTGACTACCTCAAGATCGACGGCACGTTCGTGCGCGACATGGACACCGATGACGTCAACCACGCCATGGTCAGCGCTATCCAGCAACTGGGCAAGATCATCGGTATCAAGACCATCGCGGAGTTCGTCGAGAGCGAAAGCATCATGGAAATGTTGTCCGAGCTCGGCGTTGACTATGCGCAGGGTTATGCCATTTCCAGGCCGCAGCCACTGGAAGAATTTGACGAGAGTGCACGCCGTTCTGCCTGATTTCGCCTTTGCAGTGAAATATACTGCCCGGGTCGTTACCGGATACGCACAGGCCCGGATAATAGACTGCTGCTAGATAACCAGCGGCGGTTCGTTCAGCAGGCCGGCCTGTTCTCGCAGTGTCAGTACATGTTCCTCCCAGTAACGGTCGGTATTGAACCAGGGAAATGCAGCCGGGAATGCCGGGTCCTGCCAGCGTCGCGCCAGCCAGGCCGCATAATGGATAATGCGCAGGGTGCGCAGCGGCTCGATCAGCAGCAGTTCGCGATGGTCGAACTCGTTGAATTGCAGGTAGCCTTCCATGATATCGATCAGCTGCGACTGCATCTCGTTACGGTCTCCCGACAGCAGCATCCACAGGTCCTGCACGGGCGGCCCGGTACGGCAATCATCCAGGTCGACGAAATGCGGCCCGTCCTCCGTCCACAGGATGTTCCCGGGGTGGCAGTCCCCGTGCAGCCGAATCTGCGTGACGTTGCCGGCAGTGTTGAACATCGCGATGACCTGGTCGAGCAGATCGGCTACCAGCGTTTCATAGGCCGTCCCGATATGTGCCGGAATGAAGTCGTTTTCCTGCAGGAACTGGCTGGCGCGTACTCCGAAACTGTCGATGTCCAGGACCGGCCGGTGCCGGAACGGCCGGGTGGAACCCACGGCATGCAGGCGGGCGATAAAGCGCCCCATCCATTCGCGTTCCTCGCGCGTATTCAATTCCGGCCAGTGTCCGCCCTGGCGCGGGTAGAGCGCAAACCGGTAGCCATGCGAGGTGTGCAGGGTGGACCCGTCGAAGGCCAGCGGGGCGACCACGGGGATTTCCTGTGCGGCGAGTTCGAGCGCAAACTCGTGTTCTTCCAGGATGGCCTCGTTCGACCAGCGCGACGGGCGATAGAATTTCGCAATCAGGGGATCTGCATCCTCGATGCCGACCTGGTAGACACGGTTCTCGTAACTGTTCAGGGCCAGCAGGCGCCCATCGGGCCGGCAGCCGGAGGTCTCGACGGCATCCAGCAGGGTATCGGGCGTCAGCCCCGCGTAATCCGCGGCCGGCGTGTCAGCAGGACGGCTTGTCCGGTTCATTTGGTCACCGCCTGCTGTCCCGGATGGTCTCGTAGGCGGCCTTGATCCGCTGTGTCTTGTCGGTCGCCAGGCGGATCATTTCTTCCGGCAGTCCCTTTGCGATCAGCTTGTCCGGGTGATGCTGGCTCATCATTCGCCGGTAGGCCTTCTTGACCTCGGCGTCCGTGACATCCTGTGCGACACCGAGCACCTCGTAGGCCTGGGTCAGCTCCTGCTTGCGGTTGCGCGGAGCCTGTTGCGGTCCGCCGAGGCTGAAGAGGTGTTCGATGTCGGCATGATTGAAGCCCAGCTCGGCGCCGATCGAGAAAAGGATGCGCTTCTCGGCGGGATGCAGCTGCCCGTCGGCCAGGGCGGTCGCAATCTGGATCTCCAGGAATACCTGCACCAGACTGCGGCGGCGGTGGCACTCGTGCCTGAACTGGTTGAGCACATCATGCAGCGGGAAACCCGCCTTCTTGCCTGCGCTGAACAGCTCGATCGCCGCCTTGCGCTGCAGCGGATCAAGCCGCATCTGTGACATGACGGACTCGCTCGAGGCGATTTCATCCCGGGTAACCTTGCCGTCCGCCTTGGCAACATGTCCCATGACAGAAAAGGTGGCAGTGAAAAAGGCCGCCTGTACGCGTTCCTGCTGGCCGATGCCATAGGCGGCCTGTTCATCGGTCAGTTTGATGCCGCGGTCGAAGTTGCGTCCCAGGGCTGCACCGAGCAGTGCCCCCAGCGGACCGCCAAACATGTAACCGAGCGTGCCGCCCAGCAGTGTCCCCCACCAGGCCATCAGTCGCGTGACCGCACGGCTGGCCTGGCCCGCGCATGCGGGAGGGCTGCGCTACGTGGCGTGATGCGGGGCGCTGTCACGGCAAGTTCGGGTTAGCGGAAGGCAGGCAGGGGCGTGGTGATGTACCACATCGTTTCATCCGGATAGTATTTCCAGGCCTGCTCGTCGGTCAGCGTGATCACCTTGAGGGTATCGCTGTTGTAGTAGTCGATCCGCACGGTGATTTTCACTTCGTCGCCATCCGCAAGCGTGCGGCTGTTTACCTGCTGGTACGAGGTCACACTGACATTCCCGGGGAGGGCCGCCGGCTGCGTGGCAGTACCCTCCATGCGCTGGAAACGGGCAGCAGTCGCGAAGTCACCCCAGCGGATGGACCGCTCGTAGATCATGGTTGCCTGTTCGAGGGCGCGCTCTTTCTTTTTCTCGTTCAGTGAAGCACAGCCTGTGAGGAGCAGGGCGATGAATATACCCGCGAAGAATGATTTCATATAGACACCGGCACGATTGTCTCTGCATCAGGCAGGACATTATACCGGGAGCGGGTGGTCGGATGGGCGGGAGCGGGCTATTTCTTCGCGATTGCGGCAAGCAGCTTCTCGAGCCGTTCAGTCAGGGTTTCTCTTGCAAGCCGCTCACTCTCGTGTGCGATTTCGACCTGCATGACCTTGTCGGTATAGCGCTTCAGGTCTGCCCCGAGTGTTGCCACCTCGTTCTGCAGCTGCTCGAGATGCCCGCGGGACGCCTCTTCCGCGGCCCTGGCCTGCTTGAGTGCCCGGCGCAGGGTCTCTGCCTCATTGCTGGGCGGGACCTCGATTGGTGCATTCACCACCGTGGCGGACGGCGCGGGCGCCGTGTCGCTGTCCATGGAGGTGATCGACAATTCACTGGTCACGGCACCTGCACCGGCAATTAATTGCGGTGCGCCAAGATTAAGGCCGCCTTCCAGTACGGATATATCGAAACCGCGCTGACCGAGCAGGAAGGCGGCAGCCGCACTGCGTCGACCGGTATCGCAATACAGGATGTAGGTTTTGGTCGCGTCGAGTTTCTTCATGGTTTCCCGTACCATCGCCAGCGGAATGTTGGTGCTGCCCTCGAGCGCGCCATTTGCAAATTCGTCCGCCGTGCGTACATCCACCCAGACATTGCCGGATTTGACGGCCGTTTCTGCCAGATCGTAATCGATGTAACGCACCAGCGGTTTTTTCAGAATATCGACGAAATGCTGCTTCGACAGGCGCATGAGCGAACCGTCCGACAGCATGGTGACCGTCGCATTGCGCTCTGCATCGGACACCAGCGCATCCTCGCCGAAACAGTCACCCGGACCGAGTTCCGCCAGCGGAACATCCCAGCCCTTGCCGGATGCCAGTCGCGTCACCGAGCAGGTACCCTCGCGGATGATGTAAAAATAGTCGCCTTCGTCTCCCTGACGGACGATGGTGTCTCCGGCATAGACATTCACCGGTTGCAGTGACTGGATCAGCCGCTGTATGTCGGCAGGTGGCATGCGCGAGAAGGCCTCGGACTGCAGCATATGCGTCATCCAGTCGTCCTCGGAGCCGGCGCTTAAATCAATGGTCCCGGTCTCGGCCGTCTGGTCGAGCGTCAGCATGACATCCAGCAGGGTGGAATCGATGGTGGCGATCACCGCCTTGGTCGCGGCGCGTGCGGTGGTAATGCGTGGCTGCTGGTTGGCCAGCGGGTAGCGGGCCGGGTCGGTGCCCGCACTGACCACGCCGGTGACCTTGCCGTTGGCATCGATGAAGTTGACTACACCATCGAGCAGGTAGATCGAGTGGTTGTCGCGGTCACCTTCACCGAACAGGTAACAGCCCGCGCTGATGTCCTTGATGGACAGGCTGGTCGTCACCTCGCGGTAGCGGTCATCACCCAGTGCATTCAGCGGGATCAGGTCGCGGAGGATTTCCTGGCCGTTGAATTTCTTGCCCGCGTTCTTTTTGGGTTTCATATGCTTGCCTGTCTGAGCCGTGTTGGCGTTGCCCCGGCACCATGGCCGTATGGCATATATCGGCATGCCGGGCGGAATTTGGAGCCCGGCAGACAGGCCCGGCGTGTCAGGCCGGCATACTTATAATGCCTATAAAACAGCAGGATATAAACATCAGGAGGGTGTGCGCGTGATCTCGAGCACGACGCCGTCGACACCGGTAACTGTGACGCGCGTCCCGGCCGGCAGGTCGTCCCCGGTGATGCGCCAGGTGGAATCGTCGACCCGCAGCTTACCGACGCGGTTGACGACCGGCTGTTCGAGCGTGAACGTCCGGCCGATGTACTGCTCGCCGCGACGGTTCAGGGCCGGCTGGTCGGTGGTTGCGGGATTGCGTCGCTGGTAGCGGCGAAACAGCGCGATGCTCACCACCGACAGGCCGGAAAAGATGATCAGCTGGTACTGCCAGCCGAGCTCGGGGACGCCGAGCAGGATCAGCCCGGTGACGGCGGCGGCGATCGCCAGCCACAGGAAAAAGAAGCTCGGCGCCAGCACCTCGATCAGCAGCAGGATGCCACCCAGTATCCACCAGTGCCAGTAGTCCACCTGCTGGATCAATGCCTCCATTATGCCTGCCCCTGCTTTTGCAAGGCTTCTTTCGCCACTTCCGCAATACCGGCCAGCGAGCCGATGACGCTGGAGGCCTCGAGCGGCAGCAGCACCAGCTTCTGGTTGGGTGCCGCGCCGATGTCCTTGAGGGCACCGACATAATTCTGGGCGATGAAATAATTGATGGCATTGATATCGCCTTTCGCGATGGCTTCCGACACCATGGTGGTTGCCCTGGCCTCGGCCTGCGCCGAGCGCTCGCGCGCCTCGGCATCGCGGAACGCCGCCTCCTTGCGTCCCTCGGCATCGAGCATGATGGCCTTCTTTTCGCCCTCGGCACGCAGGATTTCCGACTGACGCAGACCCTCGGCGTCCAGGATCACGGCACGTTTTTCACGCTCGGCCTTCATCTGCCGGGCCATGGCGTCGATCAGGTCCTGTGGCGGCTGGATATCCTTGATCTCGATACGCGTGACCTTGATGCCCCACGGTGTCGAGGCGGCATCCACAACCGTCAGCAGGCGTGCATTGATGGCATCGCGCTGCGACAGCAGTTCATCGAGGTCCATGCTGCCCATCACGGTACGGATATTGGTCATGGTGAGGTTGAGGATGGCGCGATCCAGGTCATTGACCTCGTAGGCGGCCTTGGCGGCGTCGAGGATCTGGAAAAACACCACTCCGTCGGCTCTGACCATGGCATTGTCGCGGGTGATCACCTCCTGGCTGGCGATGTCGAACACGGTTTCCATCATGTTCAGCTTGTGGCCGATGCGATCGACGTAGGGGAAGACCAGGTTGAGCCCCGGGCGCAAGGTTCTGCGGTAGCGCCCAAAGCGCTCCACCGTCCATTCGTACCCCTGCGGAACCGTCTTGACGCCCATGAAAACCGTGACCACGGCTATCGCAAGCACCACCAGTGTAAATTGGGAAAAACCGTCCATACCCAGCCTCCTGTATTCGCCCCATGCGCCTGTTCCGGGGTGATTGTAGACCAGACCACGCAGCCATGTCCTCTTTGGGGTGCAGGCAGTCTGCAGGGTTTTCATGTATCTTCGGCGGTAACACTCATCACGACAGCACCCGCGCAGGCTTGGCATGGCAATCAGTGTCTTTGACCTTTTTAAAATCGGTATCGGTCCCTCCAGTTCCCACACGGTGGGTCCCATGCGTGCGGCCGGGATGTTCATCCGCTCGCTGCACGATGCGGGCCACTTCGACCGGCTGGCGAAACTGCATGTCGCGCTGTACGGCTCGCTCGGTGCCACCGGCAAGGGGCACGGTACCGACAAGGCAATCATCCTCGGTCTTGAAGGGGAAGATCCGGAAACGGTGAATACCCGCGCCATCCCGGCGCGCCTCGAGCAGATCGCGGCCGATGGCCATCTCAGGCTCGACGGTGCGCGCGAGCTGACCTTCAATGCCGGCGAAGACCTGACCTTTCATCGCAGCGAGGTGTTGCCCTTCCATCCGAACGGCATGACCTTCAGTGCCTTTGCCGCGGACGGCGAGCCGCTTCTCGAGCGTACCTATTACTCCGTCGGCGGCGGCTTCGTGCTCAACGAGACGGCGGCCGGCGAGGACCGCATCGTCGAGGACACGACGGCACTGCCGCTGCCGTTTACCACCGGTGATATGCTGCTCGCGCGCTGTGCCGATGAAGGCATCTCGATGAGCCAGGTGATGCTGAAAAACGAGCGGGTCTGGCGGTCCGAAAGCGAGATCAGCGCGGGGCTGTTGAACATCTGGGCGGTCATGCAGGCCTGCGTGGAGCGCGGTTGCCATACCGAGGGTGTGTTGCCCGGCGGTCTGAAGGTGAAGCGGCGTGCCGCGCGCCTGCATCGCCAGCTTTCCCACGAGCAGGAACTCCACAAGGTCCCGCTGGGCACTATGGACTGGGTCAATCTGTTTGCGCTGGCGGTCAATGAGGAGAATGCCGCCGGCGGACGCGTGGTGACCGCGCCGACCAACGGTGCGGCTGGCATTATCCCGGCCGTCATGCACTACTACTGGCGTTTCTGTCCGGGTGCCAATGATGACGGCATCGTGCGCTTCCTGCTGACGGCGGGCGCGATCGGCATCCTCTACAAGGAGAATGCCTCGATCTCGGGCGCCGAGGTCGGCTGCCAGGGTGAAGTGGGTTCTGCCTGCTCCATGGCTGCGGGCGCGCTGACCGAGGTCAACGGCGGGACACCGGAGCAGGTCGAGAATGCCGCCGAGATTGCCATGGAGCACAATCTCGGCCTGACCTGCGACCCGGTCGGCGGGCTGGTACAGGTCCCCTGCATCGAGCGCAATGCCATGGGCGCAGTCAAGGCAATCAACGCCTCGCGCATGGCGCTGCGCGGTGACGGCAAACACTTCGTCTCGCTCGACAAGGTGATCAAGACCATGCGCGAAACCGGCGCCGACATGCAGACCAAGTACAAGGAAACCGCACGCGGCGGCCTGGCGGTGAATGTGATCGAGTGTTGATTACCGTTTTAAAACAGTCTCGCGCCAAGGCGCAAAGGCGCCAGGAAAAGAGAAAACAATTGCCACAGAGGGCACAGAGAAATAACAAACTAACCCGCTGGTTAATACAGCCTGGCAGTCATTCCCGCCCCCGCCTTCGCGGGGGCAGGCTCCGGCGGGAATCCAGTCCTGAATAGCGAGTTACTGTTAATCTTATCCTGGATGTGGCTTCGCATTGATGAATTCACATAGCATGAACCACAAGCTCAACCGCATTTACTAGAACTGGATTCCCGCCTTCGCGGGAATGACGAGGATATAATTGGGGGTACGACCAGCTCCTGCAGATGCTGCTGTTCATGTAGGAGCGCGGGAACGCGCGAATTAATAGTGATTTAATCGCGGACAGCGTCCGCTCCTACAGTTCTGCCAGGCGATCATGCATCTGCATGATGCATGCCTCGGTCGTCTCCCAGTCGATGCAGCCGTCCGTGACCGATACGCCATACTTAAGCTGCGTGATGTCGTCCGGGATGGGCTGGTTGCCGGCATTGATGTTGCTCTCGATCATCAGGCCGATGATCGACTGGTTGCCCGCGAGTAACTGGCGGGTGACATCCTCGGCGACACCGGGCTGCAGGTCGGGGTTTTTGCAGGAATTGTCATGGCTGCAATCGACCATGATGTACGGGCGTACCCCGGCATCACGCAGCGCCTGTTTGCAGCGGGCGATATTCTCCTCGTCATAATTGGGCTGCCCGTTGCCGCCGCGCAGCACAATGTGACCGTAGTCATTGCCGGTCGTCTCGACCGTGGACACATGACCGTATTCATCGATGCCGAGGAAATTGTGCGGGTGACTGACGGACTTCAGTGCATTGATGGCAACTCCGAAACTGCCATCGGTACCGTTCTTGAAACCGACCGCACAGGACAGGCCGCTGGACATGACCCGGTGGGTCTGCGACTCGGTGGTGCGTGCACCGATGGCCGACCACGAGATCAGGTCCTGCAGGTACTGTGGCGAGATCGGGTCCAGCGCCTCGGTCGCCAGCGGCAGCTGCAGTTCGGCCAGGTCGAGCAGCAGGCGCCGCGCGATGTGCAGGCCTTCCTCGATCTCGAATGACCCGTTCATGTGCGGGTCGTTGATCAGGCCCTTCCAGCCGACCGTGCTGCGCGGTTTCTCGAAATACACCCGCATGACCAGGAACAGACGGTCCTGGACCTTTCTTGCCAGATTGCGCAGGCGCCTGCCGTACTCAACCGCGGCTTCCGGATCGTGAATGGAGCACGGGCCTACCACGATCATCTGGCGCTGGTCCTTGCGGTCCAGGATGTCGCGTACGATGGCGCGACTGCTGATCACGCTATCAGCCTCGCCGGGGGTTATCGGCAGGCGCTGCTTCAGTTCATGCGGCGTGATCAGGGGCTCGCAGGCGGCAATATTCAGGTCTTCAATTCGTGGATCGGTCATGGTGATTCTGGTATCGAACGGGACACACTTTTGTCGCAACAGCGCAAATGATACCAGAGTACCAGATCCGATTTCTTCTCCGGTTGCAGACGATTACGAGTCACGAAATAGCCCGGATGACAACCGGGCGGTCATTCGCCAAGCGCCTCTTCGATGGAGCGGATCTCCTGCTCCAGCTCGAGCATGATATCGGCCGTGCGGAGGTAGTCGATATTTTCTTCGTACAGGCGGGAATTACCGAATAAAAGAATAAAAGGGGCCGGATACATTTCACGTCCTAAATTGTATCCGGCCCCTTTTGTCACTTCATATCAGTACGGTGGTGGCGGTGGCGCAACCGGGTGCGCGGAGCCCCCAAGCGCCTGCTCGATGGAGCGGATTTCATCCTCGGATGCAGCCATGATGCCTTCCATGACCTCGTGGTTGATCTCCATTTTCTTGCAGGCCGGGATTTCCGACAGGTCCGGCAGTTCATCCGGCGGATTCTCGTGCAGGTTCACGAACAGGTTGGCGACCAGCACGATGTCGGTCATATCGATCGAGCCCGGCTGATAGCGCGTGAGGGTCTCGTGTTCGTCGATGGCCTCGGCAATGTGTACCGGGAAGCCCCAGGATTCGATAATCGCCCGGCCGACACCGGTATGCCAGGTCGCCAGCAGATCGTCCAGTTCTTCGGGTTCGCCAAACAGCTCCGGAAAATCGTTCGCGCGGTTGAGGATGTAGAATTTGCCGATATCGTGCAGCAGGCCGGTCAGCATCACTTCCTCGGGATTTTCTATGCCCGGTTGCCGCTTGGCGAGGATATAGGCCAGCGCGCAGACATGCGTGCTGTGTGCCCTGACGGCATCGATATATTTACGCACTTCGGCATTCACGTTGTCTGCAGCAAAGGTGGTGTCCATGGCCAGCGAGACCACGGTGTTCCTGACAAGGTCAAAACCCAGTCGACCGATGGCAACTTTGATGTCGGTGATTTCGATCGGACCGCGCCGCAGCAGCGCCGAGTTCGCCATGCGCAGCAGCCGTGTTGTCAGTACCGGATCCGCAGTGATGATTTTCGCGATGTCATGGGTGGTGACATTCGAATTGTTCATCGCATCACGAATACGAATCGCCACATCCGGGAATGGCGGGATATCGAATTCCTGGTGAGAGAGTTCCGCTGCAAGGGTTTGCACGAACGCGAAAGTCGCTTGTGAAGTACTCATGTGGCTGCCTGCTCCCTGGTAATGATGGCCCCGATCCCTGGGTAAACAGGCGGCCGTTGTCGCCGTGCCTGTCTGTCAGGCTATCGGCCAGTGCCGGGGTTAGCTGAAACGGGTGCAGGCCACTGCGTGGCCGCCGGCAGGCGCGCGGCAACGGCAGAGAAATATCGATTAATCAGAGAGTTACAGGAGCAGGCTGTAGTAGACCAGATAGGCGGCGCTGCACAACGACAGGCCCGTGCCCCAGATCGTCATCCAGTAATGGCGGCTGCGCAGACCGGCGATGACGAAGCCGATGCCCATCAGGAAACTGAGGACCGCGGCCGGCCATGGCAATGACGCCGTGTCCGACCGGTTCACCGATTTCGCCGGGCGTTTCACCGATTCGGTAACGCATAAGAGGAACGGGGACAGACTTCAGTCTGTCCCCTCTTGGGAGTGTTACTTCGAGGCGATCTCTTCCAGCTGCCTGGCCTTGATGATCTGGCCATCGAGACCGGCTTCTTTGCCGCTCTTGCCGTAGGCCACGCTCATCAGGGTGGAGTAGTACACCACCGGCATCTTGAACTTGGTCTTGTACTTCTGGTTGATGTGGTCCTGGTAGACCTCGACGTTCATCTGGCAGACCGGGCAGGGCGTGACGATCATGTCGGCACCGCCGTCATAGGCGGACTCGATGATGTCCTTGATCAGCGCCTGGCTCTTTTCCGGTTCCGAGAAGGCCAGCGCACCGCCGCAGCAGGACACCTTCTTGTCGTAGTTCTCGACCGGTTCGGCACCCATGGTCTCGACCAGCTTGTCGAGGTACTTCGGGTTTTCATACGACTCGCCGTCGATGCCGAACGGGCGGTTGGTCTGGCAGCCGACGTAACCGGCGATCTTGATGCCGTCCAGCGGCTTGGTGACGTGCTTGCCCATTTCCTCGTAACCGAAGTCCTCGATCAGCACTTCCACCATGTGGCGGATCTTCTGGTTGCCTTCGACCTTGAGACCGGCCTCGGCCAGCGCCTGGTTGGTTTCGGCCATCAGGTTGTCGTCATCGTGCAGACGTTCCTGCGTCTCCTTGGTGGCGAGCCAGCAGGCGGCACAGGTGGCGACGATGTCCTGGTTGGGGTTCTCTTTCTCGGAGATGGCCATGTTGCGCGCACTCAGTGCCAGGCGCGGCAACTCGCCGCCGCCGGCGTAGCCGATGGAAGCGGAGCAGCAGTTCCAGTCCGGGATTTCGTTCAGCTCGATGTCCAGCGTCTTGCACATGGTATCCACCGACACCATGTAGTTGGAGGCCGACGCCGCCTTCTGCGAGGAGCAACCGGGATAGAATGAATAGGATTTCTTAGCCATGATTTATGTCCTCACTTGCCGGCCGCGGGTATACGTGCGGCCTCGAGTTCTTCTGCCTTCTTGAGAATCTTTTTCAGGTCACCGGCGCCCTTGCACTTGTGACCGCCAATCAGTTCCATCGGGGTGAGGCGCTTGGTCATCAGCATGCCGAGGCCGATCTTCTGCATCTTCAGCGAGGTCTTGATGCCTTCGCCGATACCGTTCATGAAATACAGCGACAGGCCCAGCTTCAGCTCGTTGACGCGGCCGGTCTTGACCAGGTTATTCCAGAACAGCTGCGAGAACTTGTGGGTCGGCTGTTCCTTCGGCGCGATGCCGAGGCGCTTCGCGTAGTGGGCGAGGCCGTGCATGATGTGCGTGATCGGCAGTTCGCGCGGGCAGCGCACAATGCAGTTGTAACAGGAGGTACACATCCACATCGAGCTGGACTGCAGCACCTCGTCGCGCTTGCCGGCACGGATCATCATGAACAGTTCCTGCGGCGGATGGTCCCAGTGCGGACCCAGCGGGCAGGAGCCGGAGCACACGCCGCACTGCATGCACATCTTCACCCACTCGCCTTCCTCGACGTTGTCCTCGACCTCGCGCAGGAAGTTGTTGCGGTACTGTTCGACCATTTGCTGGTTTGCATCAGTCATTGTTATCTCCTAGAACTTGAACGGGCTCATGCCGACTTTTTCAACGGCCTCGGCCATGTCGTTGATGAGTTGCGGGGCACGTTCGATATCCGTGATGGCCACCTCGTAGGTTGCGACGCGTTCCTTCTCGAGGCTCAGTGATTCCAGCGTGTCATCGATCTTGCTCATGCGCACATGGGCGATTTCGGAGCCCTTCACGAAGTGGCACTGGTAGTTATCACCCTTCTGGCAGCCCATCAGCACGATGCCGTCGTAGCCGCTGTTCAATGCATCCGTTATCCAGATGGTGTTGACCGAACCGAGGCAGCGGACCGGGATCACGCGGGCAAACGGTGTGTAGTGATTGCCGTTCTGCGAGGCCATGTCGAGCGCCGGGTAGGCGTCGTTCTCGCAGGCCAGTACCAGGATGCGCGGTTTCTCGTCGAACTCGTCCGGCATGTCGATATTCTTCAGCTGCTGACCGACGGTATCCACCGAGTAGTTCTCGAAGGAGATCACGCGCACCGGGCAGGCACCCATGCAGGTGCCGCAGCGGCGGCAGCGTGCCTCGTTGAACTGCGGGTAACGTTCCTCGTCCTCGTCGATGGCGCCGAACGGGCATTCTACCGTGCAGCGCTTGCACTGGGTGCAGCCCTCGCGGCGGAAGCTGGGGAACGACAGGTCGCCGGAGCGCGGGTGCGCGGCGCGGCCGAGCTTGGCGTTTTCAAGTGCCTGGATGGCCTTGAGGGCGGCGCCTGTGGCGTCTTCCTTGGCCTGCAGCATGTCCATCGGGCGGCGTACCGGTCCGGCGGAGTAGATGCCGGTGCGGCGCGTCTCGTACGGGAAGCAGATGAAGTGCGAGTCGTTGAAGCCGTACTTCAGGTGCGGCAGGTCCGGGCCCTGGCGGTAGGTGAGGTTGAGGATGGACTCGACCTTGACCTCGGGTGCGGTCGTGGTTTCTCCTTCGCCCTCTTCATCTTCCTCGATGGCCACCGCCTCGATGTCGACACCGGAGTTCGGGACCTCGCCGGTGGCCAGCACCACCAGGTCGGCCTTCTCGTTCACTTCCTGGTTCAGGATCAGGTCGCTGAATTTCACTTCCGGGCCGTTGGCGCCGACCGTGACCTCGCTGACCGTGCCCTTGGTGAAGGTGATGCCCTTCTGCTGCCCGCTGCGGTAGAAGTCCTCGCCGCCGGTCCCCGGGGTGCGCATGTCGGTATAGATGATGTTGGTGTCGATCTGCGGGTTCTGGTCCTTGAAATACATCGCCTGCTTGATCGAGGTCAGGCAGCAGTGACCGGAACAGTAGGGCAGGTGGCCTTCCCTGGTGGAACGCTGGCCGGCGCACTGCACGAACACCACGTTTTGCACTTCCTTGCCGTCGGACGGGCGCTTGATCGGGCCGCCGTTGGCCTCCATGGCCAGTTTTTCCAGACCGGTCTGGTCGACCACGTCCGGGGTCTTGCCGTAACCGAGTTCCGGCAACTGGTTCGCGTCGTAGTTGCGCGCACCCGAGGCCATGATGATGGCGCCGAAGTTTTCGGTGGCGGTGGAGCCACTTTCTGTGGAGATGTCCGCCGAGAAGCGACCCGGTGCGCCACTGGTCTTGGTAAGCGTTGAATTGAGGTGCACGGTGATCTTGCCGTCCGCCTCGACCTTCGCGACCATTTCGGCCACGCCGTTATCTTCCAGTTCCTGATAGGGGGCGTGTTCCGGGACGCGCTTGTATTCAAAGGCTGCGCCGCCACCCAGCTGGCCACTCTTCTCGACCAGGGTGACCGGGTAACCGGCCGCGGCTGCCTCGATCGCGGCCGTCATGCCGACCACGCCGCCGCCGACCACCAGCAGGTGGTTGTTGCTGGCGGTTTCCTCGCTGACATGCGGCAGGGTCATGAACTTGATCTCGGAACAGCCCATGCGGATGTAGTCGGCGGCCATTTCCTGCGTGGTCTCGCGCGACTCGTCATCGTCCGGGCGTACCCAGATGACGCCCTCGCGCAGGTTGGCGCGGCTGATGGCGACGTTGTCGAAATTGAAGGCCTCGGTCTTGGAACGGCGCGAGCAGGCGGCGATCATGACCTTGTTGACGCCCTCGTTGTCGATGTCGTCCTGGATCATCTTCACGCCTTCGGCGTTGCACAGGAACTCGTGTTCGCGCACCAGGTTGGCCTTGCCCTCGCGCTCGGCGATGGTGGCCAGTTGACCGCAGTCGAGGCGATCGCCCAGCCCGCAGCCCTTGCAGATGTATGCGCCTACCTTGATTTCGTCAGACACTGTTTAACCCTCCGTTCCTGCAACCCGGTTCACCACCTGGATTGCACGCAATGCACTGGCGGTCGCACTCTGGACTGCGCGGTTCACATCCAGTGCATCGGATGAGCAACCGGCCGCGAAGATGCCGCCGTTCTTTTCGTCGGCCTCGATGAAGCCGCTCTCGTTGATGACCACGTCGACCGGGAAGGCATCCTTCGGCACGCTCGGCTCCATGCCGACCGCCAGCACGCACAGGTCATGCGGGTTGCTGTAGCGGTGATAGCCCTCGGTGTCGACGCCGTGCAGGACCGGGTTGCCCGTTTCCTTGTCCTCGGTGATGCTGGCGACCTTCGACTTGATAAAGCTGACGTTCTCGTCGTCCTGTACCTTCTGGTAGAAGTCGTCGATGCGGTCGATGGCGCGGATGTCGATGTAGTAGACGCTGGCCTTGAAGTCGTCCTCGAACTTCTCGCGCAGGTAGGTGGTCTGTTTCAGCGTCGCCATGCAGCAGATGCGCGAGCAGTGGCGCAGGTGATTGACGTCGCGCGAACCGGCGCACTGGATAAAGGCCACGTCCTTCGCTTCCTTGCCGTCACTCGGGCGTACG
>Ga0265309_10000043_pt1 | contig 36326 bp, 29 predicted proteins | sample Helome_FD_192492 | JGI IMG/M metagenome (GOLD analysis project Ga0265309, IMG submission 192492) | Marine sediment microbial communities from subtidal zone of North Sea - Hel_20160524 (Illumina Assembly) | ecosystem: Environmental > Aquatic > Marine > Subtidal zone > Sediment ...
ACAATGAATGGAAAGTCCATTTCTGCAGCGGCGGCCGCCTGAAAAACATCTTGGGGTGAGTGTGGCTGAATACGGATCGTCCGGGGCATGACAACGCCGGGAATGCCCTGCAATTTCTCCGACACCCTATCACGCATGGTCTGAAGAACATTTTCGGGCCGGTTTAGCACCGGTATTGCCACTTGCTGAGACAACTCCGCACATCGTTCCAGTGAACCACGATGTGTATCCGCATTGGCGATCTGGTTGAACACAAGGGAAGGTAACTTTTCGAACTTCACCTCTGGTTGCTTTACCCCTTTGCCGAACAGCACCAGGAATCCGGCAGCGTCTTTCTTGAATGGCACCCTGCCCAGAATTGAGCAATTACCGTCCAGCACGTGGCTAATAGTGCCATTTGCACCAGCCTCGACAGTGATGGTTGAGAGGTCATTTACGCCACTTACGAAAAGTATTGCCATGGGAAACCTGCATATCTGAATTGATTTGCGGTGATGATAACCGATTGATTTGCACATCTGGTATTTACAGGACTCATTTATCACCCTAATCTTGCCGGATGACCTCGCCGTTCGTTCACCTGCACCTTCATACCGAATACTCGTTGGTCGATGGCACGGTGCGAATCAAATCCCTGATCGAGAAAGCCACCGAACTGGGCATGCCAGCGGTCGCCGTCACCGACCAGCACAACCTGTTCGCGCTGGTCAAATTTTACCGGGCTGCAGAAGCTGCCGGCATTAAGCCAATCATTGGCGCAGATGTTCTGTTGCGCTCCCCGGAAGACCCGGATCATGTCTCCAGGCTGGTACTGTTATGCCAGGACAGACAGGGCTACCTGAACCTCTGCGCCCTCCTGAGCCGCGCTTACCTGGAAGGCCAGCACCACGGAATGCCCTATGTAAGGCAGGACTGGGTCATTGAACATGCCGCAGGACTGATTGCCCTGTCGGCTGGCCGTGAAGGCGATGTAGGCCAGGCCATACTGGCCGGCCATCCAAACCGGGCCCGGCAACTGGCCGGTGACTGGGCCAGGGTGTTTCCGGACCGGTTTTATATTGAATTGCAACGCACCGGCAGAGACCAGGAACAGCAATACGAAAATTCAGCGCTGAACATCGCTGCCTCACTCGGGTTACCCGTGATGGCCAGTAACGATGTCCGCTTCCTGGACAAAGCGGATTTCCAGGCCCACGAAGCCCGTGTGTGCATCCATGACGGCCGGTTGTTGTCAGACAAGCGCCGGGAACAGCGCTATTGCCAGGAACAGTACCTGAAAAGCCCGGAAGAAATGCAAGAGCTTTTCGCAGACCTGCCTGAAGCGCTTGAGAATGCTTATAACCTGGCCATGCGGTGCAACCTGGTAATGGAGTTCGGTACCTATTACCTGCCGGATTTTCCGACCCCGGACGGAATGAGCATCGAGGATTATTTGCGCCAGGCTTCCGACCAGGGCCTTGAAGATCGTTTCAGGGTCTTGCCACCCAGCGAGGAGTTTCCGGTGGAGGAGTACCAGCAAAGGCTCGAACACGAACTGCAAGTAATCAACAAGATGGGGTTTCCGGGTTACTTCCTGATCGTTGCCGACTTCATCCGCTGGGCCAAGAAGAATGATATACCGGTCGGACCGGGGCGCGGATCAGGCGCCGGTTCGCTGGTGGCCTATGCACTGGGCATCACCGACCTGGATCCGCTGGTACATGAACTGCTGTTTGAACGCTTTCTCAACCCGGAACGAATCTCCATGCCCGACTTCGATGTCGATTTCTGCATGGAAAAACGCGACCAGGTGATCGACTACGTCGCGCGCACTTACGGCCGCGACCAGGTCAGCCAGATCATTACCTATGGTTCCATGGCAGCCAAGGCCGTGGTCCGCGATTGCGGGCGCGTTCTGGGCAATGGCTACGGTTTTGTCGACAGCATAGCCAAGCTGGTGCCAATGACGCTGGGTATCACGTTGAAGGACGCGCTAAAAGAAGAACCCCAGCTGAAACAACGTTACGATGAAGAGGAAGACACCCGTGCCCTGCTCGACCTTGCCATGTCACTGGAAGGACTCAAGCGTAACGCAGGCAAGCACGCCGGCGGCGTAGTCATCGCGCCTTCGCCGCTGACCGATTTCACCCCGCTGTTTTGTGAAGCAGGCGGCGGCAGTATCGTGACCCAGTTCGACAAGGATGATGTTGAGACGATCGGCCTGGTCAAGTTCGACTTTCTGGGGCTGCGCACACTGACGATCATTGACTGGGCCCTGAAGACCATCAATGGCAAGCGCGCCGTAGCGGGCGAAGCGCTGATCGAGCTCGCAAAACTGCCGATGAACGACCCGCTGGCGTTCAAGTTGTTGCAGGCCTGCCAGACCACTGCGGTATTCCAGCTGGAATCGCGTGGCATGAAAGATCTGATCCGCAAGCTGGTGCCTGACAGCTTTGCTGAGATAGTTGCCCTGGTGGCTTTGTTCCGCCCCGGTCCGCTGGAATCCGGAATGGTCGGCGACTATATCGACCGTAAACATGGCCGGTCGGTTGTGCAGTACCCACACCCTGCCCTTGAGCACATTCTGAAGCCGACTTATGGTGTGATCCTGTACCAGGAGCAGGTCATGCAGATCGCGCAGGAACTGGCCGGTTACACGCTGGGCGCGGCCGATATCCTGCGCCGCGCCATGGGCAAGAAAAAGCACGCCGAGATGGCCAAGCAACGCATCATATTTGTCGAAGGCTCAATGGAACGCGGGGTGGATGAAGACCTGGCAAATTTGATTTTTGACCAGATGGAGACTTTCGCCGGTTACGGCTTCAACAAATCCCATTCCGCTGCCTATGCACTGATCGCCTACCAGACTGCCTGGCTGAAGGCACATTACCAGGCCGACTTCATGGCCGCCGTCCTTTCCTCCGATATGGACACTACCGACAAGGTCGATGAGTTCATTCACGAGTGCCGCGACCTGGGCCTGGAAGTGTTGCCACCGGATATCAACAGTTCAAAACACGCCTTTGCATCAATTGACGACAGCACCATTCTCTATGGACTGGGCGCCCTCAAGGGTGTGGGCCATGCCGCCATTGACATCATTGAAAAAGAGCGCGAAGCCAACGGCCCATTCAGTGACCTGTCCGACTTCTGCAACCGCATAGAACATCACAAGGTCAACAAGCGTGCGATGGACGTACTGGTCCGGTCCGGCGCTCTGGACGAACTGGACCCGGATGGTAACCGCGCCCGCATGATCAATGAATTGCCCGAAGCCGTGCACGCGGCGGAACAATACCAGCGTGACCAGGAATCGGGACAGGTCGACATGTTTGGCAGTTTCAGCCAGTCCGACGCGCCACATATCACTGAGCACCGCGATGTCAGACCCTGGACGCGCCTGCAGGGTTTGCAGGCAGAGCGCGATACATTGGGGCTGTACCTGACCGGCCATCCGGTGGAACTCCAGGCGCACGACATCGCACGCTTCACTACCTGCACGCTGGCTGCCATAGGCAAGCGGATGCCTGCTGAAAGCCGGGGCAGAAGATCCGGTACACCGATGGTACTGGCCGGGCTGGTACAGGCTATCCGGCGCAGAGGTAACCGTGGTGGATTCGTCGCGCTGGAAGACCACACCGGGCGGATCGAAGCCGCTCTGTTTGACGACACCTGGACGCTCTATTCCGAACTCCTGAACAAGGATGAGATCATCGTGGTTGAAGGCCGCGTGGCCACGGACGATTTTTCCGGCGGCTTCCGCATGAATGCACAAAAAATCATGACACTGTCCGAGGCCAAGTCCCGCTTTGCCAAGGGCGTACAAATCTCCCTGCGCGGACCCGGCGAAAACATCTGCTCATCCCTGCAGTCGACCTTCGTGCCCTACCAGGACGGTTCCGGCCAGGTCTGGCTCAATTACAGCAATGCCCGGGCCCGTGCCCGTCTCACCCTGGGCGAGGAATGGAATGTCAAAGCCTGTGAAGAACTGATAGCTGCGCTTGGGGAACTCGATATGGTCAGTGACGCACGCCTGGTTTACTGAAGGCTTAGAGCGCCTGGCCGTAACGCCGGTATAAAATCTTTACCCGCCGCACATACTCCAGGGTTTCATCATAAGGCGGTACACCACCGTACTTATCCACGGCATTCGGGCCGGCATTGTAGGCCGCGGCCGCCAGTTCGAAATCGCCGTTGAATTGCGCGAGTAGTTGCGAAAGGTAGCGTGCGCCACCCTGGATATTGTCCTGCGGGTCGAAAGGGTCTGAAACATTCAATTCGGCCTGGGTCGCAGGCATCAACTGCATCAAACCCTGTGCCCCTTTGGGCGACTGCGCATCCGCCTGGTAAGCGGATTCAGCGTGTATGATCGCCCGGATCAATGATTCATCGACCTCGTTATTGCGTGATGCTGACTGAATCTCTGTCCGAAAAGCGCGGGTATTGAGTGGGATTTTTTCCCACCGCACCGAACGGCATTTGGGGTCGGCCGCGTAGCAAGGGAACCTGAGTGTCTGAAAATCCTGGTCGGACGGCGGTGCGATATTTGAATAGGTCACGATGCCGTTCTCGTCCACCCACTTGTAGACCTGGGCATGGGCGATTAGTGGGAACGACAACGCCGCCACGGCGCAGGCAACTGCCACTGTTCTGAACCCGTGCCTGGCTATCCCTTGCACCAACAATCCTCCCTATCCATGGCCTGTTTTAAAATCGCCGAATCTATTTTAAACTGAATCAACTGTTTATTTCACTCGGGAGAACATTATGGGCGGCTTAATCGCATCATTGATCGTAGGCGGTATCGCCGGCTGGCTGGCCGGAATAATCATGAAAGGCCAGGGCCAGGGCGTGCTGATGAACATCATCATCGGCATCATCGGCGGTGTGCTGGGCGGCTGGCTGTTTGGCATGTTCGGCACCAGCCTGGGCGCGGGAATGATCGGATCAGTCATCACGGCAACGATTGGCGCCATCATCCTTTTGTGGCTCGTGAGCAAGCTGAAAAGCAAATAGACTCAGCGAACTGGCCGATGGCCGCAAACCCGGTCAGATGTGGCAGTAACCTGCTCCGTTCTTTTCAAAATAGCGCTGGTGGTATTCCTCGGCACGCCAGAATACGGGCGCCTGTGCAACCTCGGTAACGACCGGACCTGGCCACTTCCCTGATGCGTCGATTTCGCTGACCTTCTGTTCGGCGGCAGCCTTTTGTTCTTCGTCGTAGCAATAAATCGCAGAACGATACTGGCTGCCGAAGTCCGGACCCTGCCGGTTGAGAGTGGTTGGATTGTGCATACTGAAAAACACGTCCAGCAAATCGCCGTAGCTGACCTGTTCGTCATCGAAAGTGACCTGCACCACCTCGGCGTGTCCGGTCTCTCCGCTGCAGACCTGCTGGTAGGTCGGGTTATCCAACTGTCCACCCATGTACCCTGAGACGGCGTCCACGACACCGTCTACTTCCAGAAATCGGGCTTCCACACCCCAAAAACATCCTGCGCCGAAACTGGCAATCTGCTGACTCATTTTCAACTCTCCTGTTGTCTGGTTTCTTTGCGCAGCCGGATTACACCTTCCTGCGCTGTACTGGCTACGAGACGGCCCTGGCGGTCGTAAATCATGCCGCGGGCCAGCCCCCTGCCACCACTGGAACTGGGGCTGTCACACACATAGAGCAACCAGTCGTCCAGTCTTAAATCCCGATGAAACCACATCGCGTGATCAAGGCTCGCGATAATCAGGTTGTCCTGCACCCAGGAAATACCATGCGGCAGAGTTGCTGTGCCCACCAGGTGAAAATCGGAGACATAGGCCAGTAATGCCCGGTGCAGCCGTGGATCACCCTCTAATGGACCATGAAGTTTGAACCAGAGTTCCTTGAAAGGGGGTTGCGGCACCGGGCGGTCAGGATCGGATCCGCGCACCGCACGGAATTCAAACGGCCCGAACCGGTCCAGCCAGCGTTGCATGCTCTTGGGCATGTGTTCGAACTCTTCCCTCGGCAGCAAGCCAAACGGCTGCACTTCATCCGGCGGCGGAACATCAGGTATTTCGAATTGATGTTCCAGCCCTTCCTCCTCCACCTGGAAAGAAGCGGCCAGCGTGAATATCGGACGGCCATGCTGAATGGCGACAACCCGGCGGGCTGAGAAACTGCCACCGTCCCGGCTGCGGTCAACGCTGTATACAATCGGCGCAGCGTGATCACCGGCGCGCAGGAAGTAGGCGTGCAGGGAATGCGCCTGGCGGTCTTCAACCGTGTAACTCGCGGCCAGCAGCGCCTGCGCCAGCACCTGCCCGCCAAACACGCGCTCGGTTCCGATATCCCGGCTGATTCCACGGAACAGGTTGTCTTCCAGCCGTTCCAGCTGCATCAGCCTGATGATTTCATCAAATGCGTCTGTTTGAAGGGTCATGTGTTTTCCCGGATCCTTGCTAATAAACCATTGCGTATTTGGTTAATATGTTGGCATGCCGAAAGCAGCAAGGAAAGAGAATACAAAGTGAAGCCGATCAAAACATTCCTGTGGCACGACTACGAAACCTTTGGCGCCAACCCGATTGCCGACCGGCCCGCCCAGTTTGCCGCACTGAGGACAGACAGCGAACTGAATCCGGTAGAAGACCCGGTCGTGTGGTACTGCTCACCGTCCAACGACGTACTGCCCCACCCCGTGGCCAGCCTGATTACGGGCATCACACCACAGGCGGCCAGAGAAAAAGGCCTCGCAGAAACCGGGTTTGCGCAGAACGTCCTGGATGAAATGTCACGTCCCGGCACCTGCAGCGCCGGCTATAACAGCATTCGGTTTGATGATGTCATCACCCGCCACCTGCTGTACCGCAACCTCAGGGATGCCTACGAGCGCGAGTATCGCAACGGCAATTCCCGCTGGGATCTGATCGACCTGGCGCGGATGTGTTACGCGCTGCGGCCGGACGGAATCAAATGGCCCATGCACGAGCCGGGCAAGCCCAGTTTCCGGCTCGAGGACCTCAGCAGCGCCAATGGCATCGCGCACGAGGGAGCGCATGATGCCCTCGCTGATGTTCACGCGACCATCGGCCTGGCCCGGCTGCTGAAAAACGCCCAACCCAAACTGTTTGACTGGGCATTACAAATGCGTGACTACACTCATGTATCCCGACTGCTGGACACGGTTGAGCCGGCACCGCTGTTGCATACTTCAGCCAGGATACCCGCTACCCGTGGTTGCACCTCGATGGTTTTGCCGCTGGCCGTCATGCCGCAGCGGCCCAAATCCGTCATTGCTTTCGACCTGTCCGCCGATCCAACTGCCCTGATCTCCGAGTCAGCCGATGTCATCCACGAACTCGTGTTCACTGCTGCTGCCGACCTGCCGGAAGGCGTCGAGCGGTTGCCATTGAAGACAATCCATGGAAATCACGTCCCCATGCTGGCTCCGCTTGGAACACTGGCCGGCGTTGACACCGACCGCATCAAAATGGATCCTGAAAAATGCAAACAGCATGCAAGACAGTTGCTGACTTCACTGGACACCGTGAGAGAAAAGGTAATCGAAGTGTTTTCATCTTCGCGCAGCAGTTTCGAGGAAAGCACTGACCCGGACCGGATGCTGTACAGCGGTGGATTTTTCTCACCGGCCGACCGGCACCTGATGACAAAAATCCTGGCCATTCCGGCGGCTAAGCTTGGAGGGCATCTTTGGTCATTCCAGGACAATCGACTACCGCTGATGCTATTTCGCTACCGCGCTCGAAACTTTCCGGAAACGCTGAGCATGGAAGAAAGCAGGTCCTGGGACGCGGATCGCAAGGCCCGGCTGATAGACGCCGATGCCGCGGAATATTTCACTCTTGGCGATTTTCAGATTGCCGTCAGCGAATTGCGGGAACAGAAAAAAGACGAGCCCGAAAGCCAGCGAACTCTCGATCAGTTGGAAGCCTGGGTGATTGAATCGGGCATTGCTGACCTTTAGCAGGAACCCGACTACAAATTTTCATTGATTTGCCGAGCACGGAAAACTTTTTTCAACAACTTACGACCGTTACCTCGATCCAGTTCGAAGTGTTTATACACAAGTGACTGATTGTCTTTGTGACGAGATTATTTCAGTTTCAGACAACTGCGCAATCACAAGCCTGAACCGTAAGCTATTGATTTTAAACTCTCTAATTAAAATGGTTAATTTTTGATCAATCTCTAATCATACGCACGACATCTTTGACCCCACGAGTTTCTTCACAGGGTTATCCACAGCTTTTGTGGATAAGTTTTCATGCAACATTTAATACCAGTTGAAGATCGTTCGGCACCTGCGAATTTGCTATTTTCCGGTTCGAAGAAACCCTGCGCAGGCCACGCCTGGCCCTGGGAGACACGAACTCGACATGCGATCCGTCGGAAAACTGAAGCATCCAGATTTCCCGTACATTTTCATTAGTCTGGTTAACAGCCACAACACCGGTGATGGTCTTGCCAATCAGGTCCTGGTTCGCTTTCATGACTACTCTCCTGTTCAATCTGAATTATTAGCGTGAGCCTATTAAACAACGGGGTGTTCTCAAAACATGAGAGGCCGTCGATTGTTCAAGAATTTCCGGGCAGGACCACCCCACCCGAAAAGTCTGGCATGCTGGATACTCAGTTTTTGGCTGAAATCATGTCATCTTCCAGCAGGATCATTCCGCGGTTGTTATCGATGGTCTTGATGCCAACGCCCTTGACGTTGACCAACTCATCAATATGCAGGAACGAGCCATTGGCCTCCCGATAATCAACAATCAACCGGGCTTTACTGAGACCGATACCTTTGAGATTCTCAGAAATCTCCTCGGCGGTTGCAGTATTGACATTGACTGGCTCCGCCGCCCAGGCAGTGCCCATAAAACACATGACCAGAATTAAAGTAAGGAAATATTTCATAACATCCATCCTCCGCTGCAGGGAAAAAATAGCGTGAGTTTTTTCACGCCGGCTTGTTAATAAGTGCAGGAACAAGCTTACGGATCGAAGGCATTTTGAAATACCTGTGATCCGCCCTCAATCCTGTAAGAAAATGCACCTTGAACAGACACCGGCGATCCGGCACAATGCCTCTCCCCGGCTGTTTCAGATCGTTGAACCAGTCTTATGGGAATAGCTATGGTGGCCCCCGTTGGTCCCCTCGCGACGATAAGTTGTGAACCCCGTCAGGCCCGGAAGGGAGCAGCGGCAACAATGGACTCGGGCGCCGGGGTGTGGCGGGCGGGGGTCGCCACCAATCCCCGCCAGTTTGTTATAGTGTGCGTTGGATGAAACTCACAAATCAAAGCTTTCGATGAGCTACCAGGTATTGGCGCGTAAATGGCGCCCTGCAACGTTTGAACAACTCGTAGGGCAGGAGCATGTTTCCCAGGCCCTGATCAACGGACTGGACCAGGATCGCCTGCATCACGCTTTCCTGTTCACCGGAACCCGTGGTGTGGGTAAAACCACGATCGCGCGAATCCTGGCAAAGTGCCTCAATTGTGAAACCGGCGTCAGCTCCAGGCCCTGCGGCGAATGCAGCAGTTGCGTGGACCTTGACGATGGACGCTTTGTCGACATGATAGAGATTGACGCGGCCTCCCGAACCGGCGTTGATGACACCCGGGAGTTACTGGAGTCTGTTCAGTACACGCCGACCCGCGGCCGCTACAAGGTGTACATCATCGACGAAGTCCACATGCTTTCCACCAGCAGTTTCAATGCCTTGTTGAAAACGCTCGAGGAACCGCCGCCGCATGTGAAGTTTGTGCTGGCAACCACTAATCCGCAAAAAATACCGGTAACGATTCTGTCACGTTGCCTGCGCTTCAATCTCCGCCGCCTGTTGCCTGATCAGATCGGGGGTTACCTCAAGAAGCTGGTAGAAACCGAAGGCATCGAGACCGAGCCCGAGACCTTAACGGTGCTTTCCCGGGCCGCCGACGGCAGCATGCGTGACGGCCTGAGCCTGCTCGATCAGGCCATTGCATTCGGTGGCGGCAAACTCACGATGACTGATCTGGAAAAGATGCTGGGACTGGTCGACCATGAACACATCGCATCGATGATCAGGGCACTGTCGTCGAGCGACGCCGAGACCCTGCTCAGCATTGTTGAAGACCTGGCATCCCAGTCACGGGACCTGGAGACGGTGCTGACAAACCTGGCCGAAGTTCTGCACCGCGTGACGCTGGTGCAATGTGTGCCGGGTTACCGTGACCCTGAACGCAGTGACTGGGACGCCATTGAACAACTGGCGGAGATCATCCCTGCCGAAGACGCGCAGTTGTTTTACCAGATCGCCATCAAGGGGCGCGCTGAAATGGGTCTGGCACCCGATCCGCGTACCGGCCTGGAAATGGCCCTGTTGCGTATGCTGGCTTTCCGCCCGGTTGATGCAGAACCGGCAGAATCCGGCAGCGCTCCGAACCACAGCGCAGACCCGGGCAAGGACAAGCCGGCAGCCAGCGGGACAGCTCCTGCCCCGGCTGCCGCAAGAGCAGAGGCTGCGCCGGAACCACCTGTTGCAAAGACCACGGAGCCCCCTTCTGACTGGGTCAAGCTTCTGCATGAATTGAATCTTTCGGGGCAGGCCAGGGAACTGGCGCGCAACGTGCAACTAAAATCCCGCAGCGATGACCACTGGGATTTTGCGATCGCACCGTCACTCAGGTACCTGGGTTCAGACAGCTGCGTAAGCCGCCTGAAACAGGCCATCAGCGAGCGGGTCGGCCATCCCGTCAACATCCGCCTTGTCGACGAGGGTAGAACCGAGTTACACACCGCTGCGGCGCTGGAAGAACAGAAAGTCCGTGACCACATGAGCGAAGCGGAAAAAGCGATTAACGATGACCCGACGGTTAAATCCCTGAAAGAACAAATGGGTGCAAAACTGGTCGAAGATTCGATACAGCCACTTCAGTAATTCAACCCTAACCAGCAGGAACATATCGGAATATGAAAGGTAATATCGCAGGCCTGATGCAACAGGCTCAAAAAATGCAAGAGGAAATGCAAAAAGCCCAGGAAGAACTGGCCAATATGGAAGTCACCGGTGAAGCCGGCGGCGGACTGGTCAGAGTAACGATGACCGGCAAACATGCCGTGCGCCGGGTGCAAATCGACCCTTCCCTGCTGGATGACCAGGAGATGCTGGAAGACATCGTGACGGCAGCGGTTAATGACGCGGTCAATCGTATCGCATCGACCACCCAGGATCGCATGTCCGACATGACGGCCGGCATTCCCCTGCCGCCCGGAATGAAGCTGCCTTTCTGACCTCCCTGGGATGAGTTCCGAACCGCTACTGGATCAGTTGATCGAAGCTTTGCGTTGCCTGCCCGGAGTCGGTCCGAAGTCAGCACAGCGCATGTCTCTGCATTTGCTGGAACGTAACCGCGAAGGAGGAAAACACCTTTCCACCGTGCTGGACGAGGCCATGGAACGCATCGGCCGGTGCAGCGAATGTCGCAATCTCACGGAACGGGAAGTGTGCAGTATCTGCGCCAATGACCAGCGCGACCCGCAGCAATTGTGCATCGTCGAGTCACCCAGCGATGTGATCGCCATTGAGCACGCCACGGGTTACCGCGGGCGCTATTTTGTCCTGATGGGCCATCTGTCTCCACTGGACGGCATTGGGCCGGCGGACCTCGGGCTGGATCAATTGGGTGAACGGCTCGGCAAGCTGCCCCCGGAAGAGATGATCATCGCAACCAACCCCACGGTGGAAGGTGAAGCAACCGCCTACTATTTGCAGCGCATGGCGCAGAAGCACAATGTGCAGGTCAGCCGGATAGCGCATGGCGTTCCGCTGGGTGGCGAACTCGAATTCACCGATCAATCGACCATCGCCCACGCCTTCTCAAGCCGCCAGGCTATCTGACACGCTCTACCCTCAGCCTCCACAGATCCAGCAGGCACTGATAGAAATCACGCTGCAGCGACAGCCGCTTGAGTTCACTGACTCTCGCGTTTCTGCCCAGGTAACTCGTCAGAAAAATGCGCGACATTTCTTCACCCAGGCCATGATGCTGCAGCACCACAGCCAGGTCGAAAAAGCGGTCGCCGACAGCCGCGTACTCCCAGTCAATCAGCCCGAGGGAATCACCCTCCAGGATGTTCTGGCAGACCAGGTCGTTGTGGCACAAAACCAATGACTGCGGTAATTTCGAGAGTTGAGCTGCCAGTTTTTCAACCCGCTGCACTATCTCCGTGCAGTCGACATCTTGTAACTGCCGGGCGTATCGGCGTGCTGCCCTGACGGGATCAAACGCAATACCCACCGGCGTCACAGCATGCAGTTCATGCAACAACCGGGCAAGCCTGCGCAATTGACCGGCGTTGGCCAGATCTTCCTGGGTCCAGCTTCGACCCGGCAAATAATGCCGCACTAAAATGCCTTCCGACAGGTCGAAAAACAGGGGCGCTGGAGCCAGGCCGGCCGCCGCAAGCGCTGCCAGAACCTGTTTCTCATTGCGGCGATTCAAGCCGAGCTCCCGGGCCCCGGGTTTATCCAGCCGCAAAACGTATTGCGCGCCGCTCAGAGCCAGCAGATAACTGGCATTGGTCGGCCCGTCGGACAATTGCAGTTCAACCCCTGCCCCGGAAAAACCGGGAATAGCAGCCAGCGCCTGGTCTACGTTGGTCATCCGTTCCCAGCCACCATGCTGGCACGCCAGCTGCGATAGCCGATGACGATCATGACCAGGTAGGCCGTAAACAGCACCGCTGTGAAATAAAGTTCACGATTGAGATAAAGCACAATGGAAACTGCGTCGATAACAAACCAGTATATCCAGTTTTCCAGGATTTTCCGGGTCACCATGAAGGTCGCAACCACGGCACCCCAGGTCGTCAGGGAATCGAGAAAGGGCAACGCGGCATTGCTGTAGCGGGTCAACAATTCGCCGCTGACAAAAACGAGTATCAGCACCGCACTGACCGCCAACACATGCCGGCGCACTGGCCAGGTGCTTACTGCCAGCGAAGAGCCGTCAGCACCACCCTGCCGCCACTGGTGCCAGCCATAACCCGCCATCGCCAGGTAAAACACCTGCAGCACCGACTCCATGTAGAGCCGGGCTTCGAACATGATGTAGAGATACAGCAAAGTGCTGATGGCGGCAGCCGCCCAGCACCAGATGTTCTGACGGATGGCCAGCACCAGGTAAATGACAGCCAGGATCACCGCCAGCACTTCCCAAAGCTGCAATACCGTCACCGAATGTCAACCAGGTGGAGTCAGCGTGGGCGCCCGTCCAATTTCCAGGTCCACGTTCAGATACTTGACCACCAGCACCACGGTGTTCGGGGCGGACATGGCCATGCGCATGCAGTCGTTGATGGCGCCGGTGACGGCTTCAAAATCTCCTCGCAGCTGGGTGCTGAGCTGGTTGGTCACAATCTCCAGGCCGTCGCGCTCACGCAGCTCGCGGATGAAACGGATGATTTCGGGAACGGGTCCGTCTCTGAGTGGATACAGGCTCATGTCTGCAACGATATTCATCGGTCAACCTCCCTTGATGTGCTCAATAGCGGTAACTCAGGGTTACTCCATAATGCCGTGGATCACCCAGCTTGGTATAGCGGGTCCTGGTAAACCAGGGTGGCTCCAGGCCGAAAGAGAATCCGCGCGTGTAATAGTCTTCATCAAACAGGTTTCTGACCCAGGCATGCACAGCCCAGTGGGCCCACTGCTTGCCTGCTTTCAGGTTCACGGTCTGCCTGGAGCCCGATTTCTCATCATGGCTATAGTCAAAATAGTAGGAACCCATGGCGTTGAAATCCACTCTTGCGAACCAACCCCGGGCCGTCGCGTAGCTGGCTCCCAGGTTCAATGTATAAGGCGGGGCGTGAGCGAACTCCCGGCCAATCAACTCACCCCCGATATCGGCTTCGCGTTCCAGCCGGTAATCGTCGACTTCGGATTTCAGTAACCCCAGGCTGCCGTGCAGGCGCCAGTGATCGCTCACCTGCCAGGTCATGCTGGCCTCCAGGCCGTAGGAATGGCCTGCGGCGTTACTGGTGATAAAAACGAAATCGTTGGGATTATCGGTGAACTGCGCTGAGCTGCGTAACTGCATGTCTTTCCGGTCCATGTAAAACACGGCCAGTTCAGCGGTCAGCTTGCCATTGAGCCAGAGTCCCTTGAGGCCGGCTTCATAGTTCATCAGGCGCTCCGGATCATAGGCAATCGCCTGCGGGCCCAGCTCTGCACCGGGACCCAGCGCACGTGCCAGGCTGGGGTTGAAACCGCCAGCTTTGTAGCCCCTGGAAATTAAACCGTACAGGCGGGACTCCTCATTCAGTTGATAGTTAAGGCTGATGTCGCCGCCCCAGAGATTTTTCCGCGGATGAAAATCATGACGCACAGGTTGCTCCGGATCGCCATAGATGTAATCCCTGAACGCATCGGCATAGTCCGCTTTCCAGCGCTCGTAGCGCAGGCCGAAATTCAGGCGAATTCGATCCGTCAGGTCGCTGTCGAGCCGGCCAAAAATGGAATAGTTATTTGACTTGTAATCGCTTTCAAGGGTCGTGTTATCCAGACAGGGCGTGCAATAACTCAGGGGTGCATCTACGCTGTCGTCATATAAGCCCGACGAAAGAATATCATCAGACTCTTCAAGCCGCTGGGCATAGACTCCGAGCACCCAGTCGGTGTGATCATTGAACAGCCGGCCTGCGGGTGAGGACAGCAGGCGAAACTCCTGGGTCAGTGAGTCACGATTACGCGTATCAGAGTAGATATAGTCGTAGCCATACGGCGCCCAGTACGCTTGATCGCCCCATTCGCCGTCGAATGAAAACAGCACATCGGATTCGGCATATGACGTGATGCTGACAAAATCGACCGATGGACTGACTGGCCCGGTAAATTTCAATGACCCACCCCAGGTTTCCTGCTCATCCCGGCCAGGATTGTCGCTGAAGGTTTCTCTGCCGTTTTCCGGTGACCAGGCATCGTAGCCATTGTCAAAGTTTGCATACAGCATACTGAGCCTGGCTTCCCAATCGTTGCCGATATCCCATGACAATTTGCCGCGGCTGGTCCATTCATCCCGTTCATTGCTGTCATCAATACCCAGCGACAGGTTGTCGTAAAAGCCGTCGGCCTGGTAATGATGAACCGAAAAACGGCCATTCACACTGTCAGTCATGCGACCGCCGATGGCGGCCCCTGCCCCGAACGTCTGGTCATTTCCGGCGAGCACTTCTGCATTCACGTCAAAATCGGCAGACGGGTCAGCCGACTGCACGTAAACCAGGCCCGCCAACGCATTGGCCCCGAAGCGGGTGGCCTGCGGTCCCCGCAGCACTTCAACCCGCTGCAGATCGAAAACGTTGCTGATACCGCCCACGCCGGACAGGTCGATATCATCCACGATGAACCCGACTGAGGGGTTGGGTGCGCCCTCGTACTGCTCCAACTCGCCGATTCCTCTCAGCTGGAAATAACGGGCACGGGCGCCATCGCCCGAATAATTCATATTCGGGATCAGCGAAATCAACTCTTCAAAATGCTGCAAAGTCGCCGACTCGATGGTTTCGCGGTTCAGCACGGTGATGCTGGAATCGAGCTTCAGCACCGAGGACTGACGGAATTCCGACACCACGACTTCTTCCAGCGGGCCCGGCGGGTATTCAAACGATTCGTCTGAAGAATCGTCGTTTGCGTTGGCGCACAGAGGCAGCATAAATGCTGCCAGACACCCATAAATGTTTCTTTTTTTCATCTTCAGGATCTCAATCAGTATCGAGATCCAGTCGGGCCTTGAGCGGGAATATTCAGAAATGTCCTATTCCTACGCCGGCATTAACCGGATCAGGTTCAGAGGGTTCCTGAAAAACAGGTCTCAGGCCACATGGCCACCCCTGAGGAATGCGTTATATTGTACCGGATTATCGGGACAATAAGAATTCATGCTCAGGAAACTGGAAAAACTCGAGCGACTTTCACGCCAACTCGATCCCGGCCCGGACATCCGCAAGGACCTGTTCGAGCAGGCGGGAGGTTATGCCGAGGCACTGCTGGAAAATTTACCACGCACCAGGACATACCTCCCGGATGACGGCCGTGACGGCTTCAGCATCTCGCCGGTCGGTGAAGAACCGGCCGAAATGGCCGAACTGCTGGAGTTTTTCAGGCACGAAGTCGACACGACCGGGATACTTCCCGCATCCGGTGGCCAGCTGGGATATATACCCGGCGGAGGCCTTTATCCCTCTGCGATCGGCGACTACCTGGCGGATATCAGCAACCGCTATTCGGGTGTCGCGTTCGCCGGGCCCGGCGCTGCCCGCATGGAACTCAGCCTGGTGGACTGGATGCGGCAACTGGTCGGATATCCCGCTTCTGCCGCGGGTGACCTGACATCCGGCGGCAGCACCGCGACCCTCTCCGCCCTGGTCACAGCCCGCGATGCCTGTGGCATTGATTTCCGCGCCATTCCAAAAGCCTGTGTTTACCTGACGGCACAGGTTCACCACTGCATCGGCAAAGCACTGCACGTGACCGGCCTCAAGGATGTGCGCCAGCGAACGGTGCCGATGGATGGCCGCTACCGGATGGATGTGCCGGCGCTTGAAGAAATGATCGGCGCGGACCTTGAACAGGGGTTGTTGCCCTGGCTGGTGGTGGCTTCTGCGGGAACCACCGATACGGGTGCAGTTGACCCGATAGCCGCCGTAGCCGCCGTAGCCCGAAAACACAAACTCTGGTTTCACCTGGATGCCGCGTACGGCGGTTTCTTCCTGCTGTGCGAAGAAGGGCAGGAGCCCCTTGAGGGCCTGCAGGCCGCCGACTCCATTGTTATGGATCCGCACAAGGGACTTGGCCTGCCTTATGGCACGGGCGCCGTGCTGATCAAACAGGGCGTGCTGCTGGCCAGGTCAAACGCCTACTACGCTGATTACATGCAGGACGCCAAGCGGGCCGTTCACGATGAAGAAGAGTGGACCTCTCCTGCTGATTTCTCGCTGGAACTGACACGCCCGTTCCGCGGGCCGAGAATGTGGTTTCCACTGAAACTGTTCGGACTGAAGCCCTTCAGGGCTGCTCTCGCGGAAAAAATCTGGCTGGCCCGCTATTTTCACCAGGCACTGGGCAAGCTGGAAAGGTTTGAGACCGGCCCCTATCCTGACCTGTCCATCGTTACTTTTCGCTACCATCCGGCCAGCAGTGACATTAATGTCTTCAACAAGCGGTTGATGGAAGCCGTGCACCGGGATGGCAAGGTGTTTATCACATCAACCCGGATCGATGGAGAGTTCACCCTGCGCCTGGCCGTGCTGAACTTTCGCACGCATCGGGCCACGATCGACTACCTGTTGGAACTGCTGCAGGAAAAAGCACATGAATTGGACGTCTGAAGTCATGGATTTTATAGCGGCGGACTACTATGCTTCCGATACTCTTAATTAACGACTCTTAGCTGACGAGGTTTTCCAGCATGAACCTGATGAATAACGCGGTAATCCAGACCCCTGCCCCGGTCAATGAACCGGTATTGAACTATGCGCCGGGCAGCCCGGAGAAGCAGGCACTCAAAGCGGCTCTCGAGGAAATGTCTGCCACCCAGGTCGATATTCCCATCGTGATTGGCGGCAAGGAAATTCGGACCGGCAACCTCGGAAAAATCGTCATGCCACATGATCATCAGCATGTGCTGGGCACTTATCACAAGGCCGGCCCGAAAGAAGTGCAACTGGCTATCGATGCCGCGGTAGCCGCCCAGGCCGATTGGGAGCAGTTTCGCTGGGAAGAACGCGCCAGTATATTTCTGAAGGCGGCGGAGTTACTGGCGGTTAAATACCGTGCCCGGATGAATGCCTGCTCGATGCTCAACGGCGGTAAAACGGCGTACCAGGCTGAAATCGACGCTTCATGTGAACTGATTGATTTTCTCCGCTACAACGTGCGCTACGCCCAGGAAATTTACCAGAAACAACCGGAATCATCGCCCGGCGTGTGGAATTTTGTTCAACACCGTCCGCTGGAAGGGTTTGTATTTGCCGTCACGCCGTTCAATTTCACCGCCATCGCGGGTAACCTGCCGACAGCCCCGGCCATCATGGGCAACACCGTGGTCTGGAAGCCGGCTTCTTCGCTGGTTTACACCCCCTGGCTGTTCCTGCAAATGCTGGAGGAAGCCGGCCTGCCCCCGGGCGTGATCAACTTCGTGCCCGGTTCGGGCGCTAACGTGGGCGACACCTGCCTGGCCGACCCCCATCTCGCAGGGATACACTTCACCGGCTCGACCCGGGTGTTCCAGCAAATGTGGAAAACCATCGGGGAGAATATCTCCAGCTACAAATCCTACCCGCGGATTGTCGGTGAAACCGGTGGCAAGGATTTTGTTTTTGCCCACCCCAGCGCCGACACTACAACCCTGGTCACCGCACTGATTCGCGGCGCCTTTGAATACCAGGGACAAAAATGCTCTGCCGCCAGCCGGGCCTATATCCCACGGTCATTATGGCCTGCGGTTGAAGCCGGACTGAAAACTGAAATGGCGCGAATAAAAATGGGTCCGCCCACCGATTTCCGTAACTTTTTCGGTGCGGTGATCGACCAGGGGGCTTTCAACTCGATTACCGCTTATATCGACTACACGAACGAAAACGAAGGTGCAGAAGTCATCATTGGCGGAAACTACGATGACAGCACCGGCTATTTTGTCGAACCCACGGTGATCCTGGCCGCTGACCCGCATTTCAAGACGATGGTGGAGGAAATATTCGGACCCGTACTGACCCTTTACGTTTACGAAGACGAAGCGTTCGAGGAAACACTGGATCTGTGCGACAGTTCATCGATGTATGCGCTCACCGGCGCGATTTTCAGCCGGGACCGGCGGGCTGCCAGCATCGCGATCCGCAAACTGGAGCATGCAGCGGGTAATTTCTACATCAATGACAAACCGACCGGCGCCGTGGTTGGCCAGCAGCCTTTCGGCGGTGGGCGTGCATCGGGCACCAACGACAAGGCCGGATCGCAAGCCAACCTGATGCGCTGGGTTTCGACCCGAACGATCAAGGAAACGTTTGTTCCGGCAACGGATTTTGCCTATCCGTTCATGGACGAGGAGTAGTCAGAGACTATAGTAGAGATTCATCTCGAATGGATGAGGCCGGTTGCGCACTGCAATCACCTCCTTCATTTTCTCCTCGATCCAGCTGTCAATCAGTTCACGACCGAATACGCCCCCCTGTAACAGGTAGGCGTTGTCTTCCCGGAGCGCCTGCAAGGCCTCTTCCAGGGTAGTAGGGATTGAAGTCAGCTTTTCCTGGCGCTCCAGTGGCCAGTCGAACACATTGTCATCGAATGGCCCGAACGCGTTTTCAGAGTCAGGAAGAATTTTATTGCGGATACCGTCGAGTCCAGCCATCAGCAAGGCGCTCATTGCCAGGTAATAATTGCAGGTGCCATCGCCCGTTCGAAACTCTATCCGCTTGGCCTCCTCGCTGGTGGCGTACTTGGGGATTCGAATTGCCGCACTGCGGTTGGCAAGACCGAAAAACAATTTGACCGGCGCCTCGAAACCCGGCAACAGGCGTTTGAAAGAGTTTGTGCTGGGATTGGTGAGTGCCGTCAGCGAGCGGCCGTGCGCCAGGACTCCGCCGATAAAACACAGTGCCGTTTCTGACAGGTCGGCATACCCGCCCTTTTCATAGAATACGTTGCGCCCGCTCTTACGCAGCTGGATATGAAAGTGCATGCCGTTACCCGGCTCGTCGTACAGGGGTTTGGGCATGAAGGTTGCGGTCAATCCATTTTTCAACGCGCAATTGTGGACAATGTCCTTCACGTACATCATCTTGTCGGCGATCAGTTCGAACGGCAGCAGTTCGGTTTCTATCTCCTGCTGGCCTGACAGGCCGACTTCGTGATGGTGGTAACGGATCGGGCAACCCGCCGCTTCGATCAGGCGCACCATTTCTTCGCGCACATGTGTGTGTTTGTCGAACGGTGTGTCGATGTGATAACCCTTGCGATGAGCTACAGCCGTGCCATCGGCATCCAGGTAGCCGCCCGGCAAATCCTCTTTATTTTCGTTCGAGGTAAAACGATAGCCGGCGCTGTACTTGCCATTATTGATGACTGCCTCGTTAAACAGGTAGAACTCAAATTCAGGCACCCACAGCGACTGGTCGGCAATCCCGCTCTCCACCATGTACGAATTGGCGCGCATGGCCACTGTGCGCGGATCCTTGTTCACTCCAAGGCGCGTGTCAGCATCACAAATGTAGCTCAACATCCGCAGAGTCGGTGTTGTGGTGAACGGATCGATGATTGCGGTATTCAGATCAGGTATCAGAACCATGTCGCCGGCTTCTACCGACTTCATGCCGGGGATACTGGATCCGTCAAATGGAATACCGTTAGTCATCACATGTTCCAGCCGCCGCGGCGGAAAGTTGATGTGATACCAGTTGCCGACCAGATCTGCGTACTTCAGGTCGATACTCTGGATGTGATGCTGTTCGACCAGCCTGGTGATTTCACTCAGGTTCATCGCCAACCACCTCCTTGGCTACGGGTTTGACTTTGCGGGAATTCTCTTCAGGGCTTCCATCAGGTAGCCCCAGTATTTCTGCACGGAGCTGATCTGAACTTTTTCATCCGGTGAGTGTGCGCCGCGGATATTCGGGCCGAAAGAAATCATCTGAATATCCGGGTAATTGGTGCCCAGGATGCCGCACTCCAGTCCCGCGTGGCAGGCCAGCACCGGTGCTTTCTCACCAAACATCTCTTCGTATAGCTCACTCATCATTTTCACGATAGGCGCATCGGGACGCGGCGCCCAGCCAGGATACGCGCCATCGAGCGAGACATTCGCGTCGATCAGCTCAAAGGTGCAGCGAATTGCGTTGGCCAGATCCATTTTTTCCGTGTCCACGGAACCGCGAGTCAGGCACAGTACTTTGTAGTTGCCCTCCGCGACCCGCACCCGGGCCAGGTTATTGGAAGTCTGAACCAGGTCATCAATATCCGGGCTCATGCGGAATATACCGTTGGGGCAGGCCCAGACAGCCCGCAATATTTTCCCCTGGAAATCTGCACTCAGCACTGACGCGGGCCCTTCAACCGGCTCCATGACGACCTCCAGCCTGGGGTCCGTTGTTGCATACTCTGCTTGCAGAATCTTTGTTTCAGAGGCAATCAACGCCTTGAAGTCAGCAACCTGCGACTGGTTAACCGTAACCACGGCAAAAGATTCGCGTGGAATTGCGTTGCGCAGGCCGCCCGCATCGATCGAAGCAACCCTTAGCGCAAGCTTTTGCGCCGATAGAAACAAAAGTCGATTGATCAACTTGTTGGCATTGCCGCGCCCACGATGGATATCCATGCCGGAATGGCCGCCGGTCAGGCCTTTCACACTCACGCGGAATGCCACACAGCCGGCTTCAGGCGGCTCCTGTGGATAGCTGCCCGTCACCGTGACGTCCACGCCACCGGCACAGCCAATGGTGATTTCATCATCGTCTTCGGTATCGAGATTGAGCAGGATTTCACCTTCCAGCAAACCACCTTTCAGCCCCATGGCGCCGGTCATGCCGGTTTCTTCATCGATGGTAAAAAGCGCTTCGATGGCCGGGTGCTGGATGTCATTCGAAGCCAGGATGGCCATCGCTGAGGCTACGCCGATACCGTTATCTGCACCCAGTGTCGTGCCCCTGGCTTTTACCCAGTCACCATCAATGTACATGTCGATGCCCTGGGAATCGAAATCAAAATCAGTATCCGCGTTTTTCTGGTGCACCATGTCCAGATGTCCCTGCAACACGACGGTTGCGCGGTCTTCCATTCCGGCAGACGCGGGTTTCCTGATGATGACATTTCCTATCTCATCGACGCATGTTTCCAGCCCAAGACGCTCGCCGAATTCCTTCATGAAGGCGATGACGCGTTGTTCTTTCTTCGAAGGCCGGGGTACCGCATTGAGAGCGGCAAAATGTTGCCACATTGCGCGGGGCTCGAGTTCGGTGATCGTGTTTTGCATTGTGCTCAACCCATTTGAATTGAGCACAAACTAAATCATGCGGACCAGCGCCGCATTAACCGAGATCATGTATTTACGCTCTACTCAGTAGCTCGCTGAAGCAACCTGTGGTTCCTCGCGGGTATACCGCCAGGTATGCACTTTGATAGACGAGGTTGAAAATGACTTCATCACCGAGTTCAGATATTTCTGTCTCTGGTCAGCAACGACAATCAAGGCCGGAAACGGCTCACCAGATTTTTCCACAAGGGCTTTTAGTGCCGGCCCCTCGCCCTGGGACGAAGTGAAGAAAACACCCTGTTCGTAGCTGATGGCGCTGTTACCTCCCGCAAAACTGAACCCCTCCGGGAACCCGTTTGCGGGCGGCCAGGCACTGGCCTGAAAATCAAAACCGTTGCTGTTCAGTTCGAAGATTGTCTGATCAAGGCAGTCCACTCCGCGCGAAGTCAGCGCAATGACTTTCAGGCCCGCCTGCTGCATGCGCTGCACCTGCATGGCTGCATCTTCCTGGGCAGGCCGGGTGGTACGCATTTTCTGTCCGGAAGAGCTGCAAGAGGCATTCGTATTCCCTTGCGTGTTCAGTAGCGTGTTTTCCAGACCCAGCACAACGAGTACCTGGTCGCGGCCATAAGTCCTGGCCAGATCAATGGACAGTTCGGTGATCAATTGCAGTTCGTCGGTTGATCCCAACAGGTTCTGAGGAGGTACTGGACCGTCGGGAGCGGGGGCAGTCGTTGCACAACCGGCAACTAACCCCAGCGACACCACAAAGCTAAAAATTCCCTTTCTTTTCATCAACATGAGCATCCTGCTCCACCCTTAATGGAATTACTCAACCACTACTTTGCCACCACAAATCCCAAAAGGCAACAATCCAGCAGGCGCGTTCAACCAAAGTGCAGGGTCTTTACCTCCTGGTAATCATCCAGTCCCAGCATGCCCCCCTCGCGGCCATTCCCGGATTTTTTGTACCCGCCAAACGGGCTTCCATATTCCATTCCACCGCCGTTGACATGGACTGCGCCAGCCCGCAATTTCGCCGCGACGCGCTCTGCACGTTCGAGGTCTCCGGTCTGGACATAAGCCGCCAGGCCGTAAGGTGTGTCATTGGCCATTTGAATCGCCTCATCCTCTGAATCAAAGGGCATGATGGCAAGGACCGGTCCAAACACCTCTTCCCGGGCAATTAACATATCGTTGCTGACATCGGCAAATATCGTCGGCTTGACGTAGTAACCGGTTTCAAAACCTTCGGGTTTGCCGGCGCCGCCGCATAATACCCGCACGCCATCGTTAATGGCTCTTTCAATATGGCCCTGAACTCGTTCGAACTGAATGTCACTGACCAGCGGCCCGATGTGCCCGCCTTCCATCGCCGGGTCGCCCACTGCCTGTGTCGTTCCTGCCCGTTCGGCAATCTCCAGCACCTGCTCGTAACAGCAACGTTCCACCAGCATACGGGTGGGTGCATCGCAAGACTGGCCGGTGTTGAAAAAAACCTCCGCGATGGAATCGTTCACGCGGGATTCGAGATCCTCCCCGCAGTCGGCGAAGACCAGGTTCGGGGACTTGCCGCCCAGTTCAAGCGTTACGCGCTTGACGGAATCGGCGGCGTCCTTGCTGATGGCTATTCCGGCGCGGGTGGAGCCGGTGAATGAAATCATCTGGACATCAGGATGTCTGGATAATGTCGCTCCGGCAGTTGGCCCATCGCCATTGACGAGGTTGAACACTCCGGGCGGAAAACCCGCGTCATGTAACATCTCTGCATATAACGCGGCCGATAGCGGTGTGAATTCCGACGGCTTCAACACACAGGTGCAACCCGCGGCCAGCGCCGGGACGACCTTCAATGCAACCTGGTTCATCGGCCAGTTCCAGGGAGTGATCAGGCCACAGACACCAATCGGTTCACGCACCAGGATATCTCCGTTGTATAGCATCACCCTGTCTTCCTGGGACTTTGCCGCATCGATAAAGCCCTGCAAATGCCCTGCCCCGCAATCTGCCTGGGACTCACGCGACATCGAAATGGGCGCGCCCATCTCGGCCGTGATCGCCTGCGCCATTTCTTCGTACCTCTCGTTGTAAATACCGAGAAATTTTTCCAGCAATGCCAGGCGCTCATTTTTTTCCGTTTGGCTGTAAGTCACAAAAGCGGCTGTCGCCGCCGCCACGGCCCGCTCTACATCCTCAACTGAACCCAACGTGATCGTAGCGATGCTGGCTTCCGTGGCCGGATTGATGACATGCATTTCCCGGGTAGACAACGGTTCCACCCATTGGCCGTTGACATAGAAATTACGCAGATCATTCATCGCTGGAAAAACCATTCAGGTTGGTCAGGCGCGAGAGGTCCAGGGTGCCGGCGGCAAAGCCCTCTTCGCTGGGCTCGAACCGGGCAGTTCCGGAATCGAACTGCAGTTCCAGTTCCAGCGCGCCCCAGGGGTTCACTTCAACTTGCGCCGGATCAAAATCCGGGCCGAAGACGCCACCCTGCGTGGTTAACATTTCACTGAAAACAATTTTCTCCTGCTCAATGACCCCTTCGCCAAAGAACCACCGGCGCTTTCCTTGTGGATCGAAACTGAACCAGTAAACCAGCGCGCTTCGATTTTCCAGAATCTCCAGAACATAACCTTCGCCGTTGTGACTGGGGTCATACCAGGATCCGGTCAAAAGGGCATGTTCGGTTATCGGCCGCCCGGGCGCTGGCCCTGTGTAGCATTCAAACCCCATCACCCGGGTGAGCCGTTGCAGGTTCATTCGCCCGGACATTCTGCCGTTGCCATCCTGATCGAGCACCCAGTCCATTGCACCGTTATCACAATCCGACCAGATAAAACTGGCAGACCCCACCACTTCAATGACGACATTTTCCGGATCAAAACCCGGCCCGAACTCTCCGCCGGAAACCTGCAGCAGTTGTGGAAACAAGATGCGGTTACCGCGGATTTCACCCTCCGCGACGTACCAGTCCTGTTCGCCTTCGGCGTTATAGGTAAACCAGTACATCACGGCGCGATTATCGGCCAGTATTTCGAGCATGAAGCCTTCGCCGTTACGCTTCAGATCAAACCAGGCGGACGATATACCCGTTTCCACCACGAACGGGTCTCCCAGGGACTCCGAAGTCACCAGGACTTGCGTGGTCTGGTCCATCCCGCCCGTGTTGTTGCGGTCCTGGCCAGCAGAATCCTCATAACCGGACCAACTGCCGTCTTCCCAACGCGCTACCGTTGCCGGGTTGGAGTCTGCCCGGCTACCGGTCATATCCCAGGTATCCACACCCAGCGTGGCTGCAACCGAGCCATTGACCAGGCCCTGGTTATTTTGGTCCGCCGGCAAACTAAAGCCAATGACAAGCGCATCGTCGCGGTAGCGCAAATAGCCCTCAGGCGCATCGCCGGGCTCATCCAGCCAGTCGCCCGCGCCGGGAATGACGCTGAGCTCGTCCTGCCCGACTTTCAATAAGGCATCCACTTCAAGCGTCGACCCGGGCTGTCCGGGCAAAGGCGCAACTTCCCCGTCTACCCGCCAACGCATAGGCTTGTCATAGGCAAGCCAGAACGTGTAATTACGGTCAAACTGCAGGGGCTGGGCGGTGAATGACCAGAGTTGCCGCACCGTTTCGCTGGTTACATCCCATTCTGACTCCATCACCACCGCGCCGGTCACATCATCGATAAAGCGCACGGCGGCAATCGACGGAGGACCGGATTGCTGGTAATAGGCCACGGCAAAAGTCTGCGCCAGTTCGGTTCGGACCCGTTCAACTTCCGAATCCGGCAGGATGAATCCGTCGTGCCCGTTTCGGCCCAGGCCGCCGTAGTCGGCTCCGTGGCCCGGTAAGCCGTCATGCTGGCCGTAGGTGGGTTCGATTTCCAGCGTCCAGGCCGGAACCTGGTAAGTATGCGTGAAATATTCGTCGGTTGACCCGATACCCTGGTTGACCGGGATATTGGCAGCGCTGTCGAACCAGTAGAACTTGCCGGCATCGAAAGCCACATGGTGATTGGTGAATGTCTGCAACAGCCTTGTCGTCATGTCGGCCAGCCCCATGTTGCTGTTGCGACTCCAGAAATGCACCTGGGAGAACGAATGCATGTCGGTATACATGCTGAGTTTGTTGGCCGGGGCATACTGCACCGCGGCGTCCAGGGTCTGGATTTCCGGTTCGGATGCAGCTGACTGGCCGTGGTGAACGATACTCTCGGGCGAATCTGATGAACGGCTGGGCGAGGTGTTCCAGTACGGTGCATTGTTCCGGTTCAGATCGACACCCTGCAAGTGATCATCCTGGGTCAGCAAGTCCTCATCGGCGCCCAGCATGTTCTTGCGTCGCATGCGCCCGTCGCGCGGTGAAAATTCCGGATCGTCCGGATCAGTATCTATCCAGTCCCTTCTTGGGTATCGTTGGGTCTGCAGGAAACCGTCAATGTTCAATACCGGGATGACCAGCACATTGGCATTATCGCGCAGGTAGCTCAACAGGTGATTGTCATCCTCTCCAAGAGCCAAAAGTTCGATAATTCCAGTGGCGACTTCAGGCGACTGCCATTCCCGGGCGTGGATCCCGCCGTTGGTCAGCATGGCGTGTTCGGGCAGTCCGGTTACGGTCAGGCGGTCCGCATCACCCAATTGGTAGGCCCAAATAGTGCGGCCGGTGCCGGTCTGGCCGAGATCTATGGCATGTGACCAGGAGGAATTATTCGCCAGGTCCTGGTGCCGTGCGTGAAGCCCGGCGTAGCTGCGAAAGCCATCGAATGGCAGAGGTGTATCGACCGGTATGGGGACCGGATAGCCCAGTGCGATCTTGTCCGTATCGGTAACAGGCGCATCCTCAACCCATTCGGAAATCCGTGGATTTTGCGCCTCGAGGCTACTGCACCATGGAACCGTCAGCAACAGAGCCAAACCTGTAATTTTAAGTAAGTTGTTCATCGCTCAGTCCTCCCTGCCATTTCGGCCGTACTGATGGCCAGCGCCGCCCGCTGCGCCTTCAGGCCGTCATGGCCCTGCGCGATTTCACTCAGCCTGGTTTTGATGGCAGGATCGTCGCTGACTCCAAGCACCAGGGCGGCGGCTGCGCCCAGTTCACGATCTGACAGGGTGTTGAACATCATTTCGCGGACGGCTGTGTCGTCCAGCCGGGACGGCGCCAACTGCGCGATGGCCAGGGCCGCCTTGCTAGCGGAGTCCAGTTGAAGGGTGTACTCGAGTAATTCAGCCGCCTCTGCGGTGTTCAGATTTAGCGAAGCCGTTTTCAGCACCCTGGCCATATCAGGACCACCGCCCAGGGTAACCGTCGTTTGCAGCAACTCCAGGTTGCCCGAGTTGATTGCAACCTGGGCCGCTACCAGGGTCAGTTCCGGATGCTCTGTGATGCGCGGCAAGGCAGAAGCACCGAGCTTTTCCAATTGCTCAGAAGAGGCAAATTCAAGGGTGTCGATAAACCCCCGGCGGCCCGCCGGAGTGGCTTGCAGATAAGAGGTAATGAACCGGTCAGGGCTCTCGCCGACCAGGGATTCGGCGACCGCGGCCCCCATCTGCCGGTCCCAGCTACTGCTGATACCGTGTGCGGCGGCGCGCACATTAAACAGGGGTACGCCCATGCCGGGACGATCATCGTGTGCGACCAGCGTGCGCGCCGGGTAGTTTGCAAGAAAGCCGATCACCGTGGCGTTTACAGCATTGGCGTCCATATCACTGAGGCCAAGCGTAAAACGGTAAACGAGATAGTCCTGCATCGGAGCCTCGATGCCGGCGTCCAGGGTGATTGCCGACAGTGCGTCCAGTAGTTTTGCGTTGTCGCCAGCCCGTGCCAGTTCATAGAGTGGTTTCAGGGTGGCCCGGGCTGCTTCCCGGTCGATCGACTGCATGGCCCGGGATCGTTCCCAACCAGGCTCATTCATCAGGGTTTCCGCGGCTACCAGGTCAATTGCCGCGAACAAACAGAACAGGCTGGCCAGGGTGCTGCTAATGGCTGCTTTCATGGATGCTCCTTTCTTTAACCGTATCAGATTAAACCAGTTTACTCCCAAAAAGAGCCGCAGTTCGCGTAGCAAGAGTCATGGATTTGGGTGGTTACCAGTCGATGCCCACGCCCAGGCTGACCTGGCGCCCCATCGGAGGCGTTCCGGGGAACTCCTGGAAGTCACTGTCGGCCAGGTTGTCCGCGATCAGGCTGAGCCTGATCCGGGGTTTGGACAGCATGCGCCAGGATAAGGAAATAGCCGTGATATAGGCGTTATTGCTGCTGGTGCGCAATACATTCTCCCGTTGCCGGCGATACTGGTTATCCCAGCGGATTTCAAGCTGCTGCGCGAGCTTGTAAACCAGGGCGAGCGTCAGCCGGTGGCGGGCGTAGTTGAGTGCGTAATAGCTCGCATCAACCGGCGCTGAACCGTAGTTTGCATCCTTGTCTATCCAGCTGTAACCACCAATGACATCAAGAACCGTGGAACGCCAGCTAACCAGGCCTTCAAAGCCGTTGACACGAAGATCAACCGGGTTGGCCTGGCGGACAAAGGGCGCATCCTGCAGGTAGGTCCAGTCTACGAGGTCATCATCACGCCGGTGAAAGGCCGCCGCCCTGATCCACCAGGCTGCGTTTTCGTGGGTAAAACTGAACGTCAGAGTATTGGCATATTCACGGCCCAGGTTGGGGTTACCTCCAAACAGGCCGCGGGGCGGCGAGTTCAATGCCGTGTAACCGGGCAACTGTGAGGTCTGCGAATACTCCAGTGAATACTGATTGATCCCGGCTTCCACCGGCTGCTCCAATGACACCGAAACCAGCGGCATCAGTGCATCTTCATCTCGATTGGACAGGTCAAGGCGAACACCGGCGCGAACAACCAGCGCCCTGGCGGCGCTCAGTGCCCATTCTCTGCCCGGCGCCAGGCTCATGCTCAGGTAAGACCGGGAATTGAAATCACCGTTGTTCAGGTCGGTCGAGCGGACCAGCCGGTCGGCCGAAAACTGACCGGAAAAAAACCAGTCCAGGCCCAGCCCTGTCTGTTTGCCGGCCAGCCCGGCGGAAAAGCTGTGGGTCAGGTGTTCGAAAGAGCCAGCTACGCCAGACTCGACCGTTCTGCGATCAAAATCGTAATTGTCATTCAGCCTGCGGTAGGCAGCGCCGGCTTCCAGCCAGCCCCGTTCATTTGACCAGCGATGATCAACAAGCGCCAGACCCAGCTTGGTGTGATCGGTCTCGGGTAAGGAGGCGAACCCGGTGTACATGCCCGGCCAACCGGCGAATTTATCGTGATAGCCCAGCACGATATTGGTTTCCTGGCCATGGCCGGAGAACTGTAGGTGCCCGCTGAATCGTTTGAAATCGTGATCGCCGTAGGGCAGCGTACCGTCGCCTTTCGAGCCTGATGCCGAGATCGTGGCCGCCACCGAGCGCCCGTCACTCAATTCGCGCAGGTTACTCGCCCGCACGGTGCCGTAGCGAAGATCGTCAGTACCGATACCCGCTGTGACACTCACGCCCTTTGCGATCGGGTTGAAGCCATAGCTGAGGGTAGCGACAGAGGCATTAAATGCATTCAGTCCATGGTCAAAATCTGTCAGCACTTGCGGAGCAGAAAGCATGGCAGGATCGAAAGGCACTTCCACCGCATAATGGCCCGTCTGTGGATCGAATACCGTCACCACTCCAATCCGGAATCCCGTATTTTCAAACAGACCGCCGCGAACAGTTACATCGGCCTGCCCTTCAGGTAAACCGCGAGCCTGGAGGTTTATCTGGGGATCGAAACGCAGCGCAGTGGCCATGCTGGCGTAGCTGCTTGCCGGCTGCAGGTTGGCGACCCGCTGACCGGTTACAGTTATTGGCGTGAGCTCTTCGGCATCTTCAAGATCAGCAGAAGCCACCCCGGTGGCAAGGGCAAGCAACAGATGCAGGGAAAGAACTTCAATCATCTGGTGACTGGGCTGACCAGTGGCCTGGGAGAACGGCAGCATACACCATGTTTCCTGAAATTTGAGCCTGATGCAGATCAGCCTTGTTGAATTTTCAAAGTCTCTGGCCCACCCTTCCCGGTGTACACTTTGCAATCGTTGGACGTCAGGGCCAGGCAGGAGATTCATAAACCATGTCAGTGACAGAAGAACTGATCAGAGGACTGGAGCTGACCCTGACCGGAATGGTGACGGTATTTGTGCTACTGGTCTTCATGGTGCTGGTCATCCAGGGGATGTCAAAGCTGGCGCATCATCTGCAACCACCCAAACGACAGCAACCTTTGTATCAACACGACGCGTCTTCAGGTGCGCTGGATCCCACGCTGGTCTCGGCAATCGGGGCAGCAATACACCGCTATCGAAACAACCGGCGCTGAACAGAAACCAACTGCACGTATTCAAATATAACCAGGTACTACAGGAGTTCAAGCTCTCATGGCTAAGAAACTAGGCATAACCGAACTGGCGTTGCGCGACGCACACCAGTCCCTGCTGGCCACGCGTATGCGGATTGACGACATGCTGCCGATTGCGGAAAAACTGGACAAGATGGGCTTCTGGTCCCTGGAAACCTGGGGCGGTGCGACTTTCGATGCCTGTATCAGATACCTGGGCGAAGATCCCTGGCAGCGCCTCAGGACGTTGAAGCGCGCCATACCAAATACCCGCCACCAGATGCTGTTCCGGGCGCAGAATATTCTCGGATACCGGCATTACGCCGACGATGTGGTTGAGAAGTTCGTCGAGCGCTGCGCCGTCAACGGCATGGATGTCTTTCGCATTTTCGATGCCATGAACGACCTGCGGAATTTCAAGACCGCCGTCAACGCGGTACGTGCGGTTGACCGGCATGCGCAGGGCGCGATGTCCTATACCGTCAGCCCCGTGCACACCCTGGATATGTGGGTGGATATGGGCAAGCGGCTGGAAGACATGGGCTGCCATTCACTGTGCATCAAGGACATGGCCGGACTGCTCAAGCCGTTCGTCGCCGAAGAGCTGGTTTCCCGCCTGAAAGAATCCTGTGACATCCCGATTGCACTGCATTGCCACGCAACCACGGGCCTGAGCACCCCTACTCTGGTCAAGGCGGCCGAGGCCGGCGTCGACATGGTGGACACCGCGGTGTCTTCAATGAGCCAGACTTACGGACATTCGGCTACCGAAACCATAATCGCGGTGTTTGAGGACACTGAGCGCGATACCGGTCTGCAACTGACTGAAATGGATGAAATATCAGCTTACTTCAGAGGCGTGCGCAAGAAATATGCAAAATTCGAAGGCGCCCTGCAGGGCATCGATTCGCGCATCCTGGTCGCCCAGGTGCCCGGCGGCATGCTGACCAACATGGAAGGCCAGTTGAAAGAACAGGGTTCAGCTGATCGTCTTGACGAAGTACTGGAAGAAATTCCGCGTGTCCGCGAGGACCTGGGTTTCCTTCCCCTGGTGACCCCGACATCCCAGATCGTCGGCACGCAGGCCGTGATCAATGTGATGATGGGCGAACGCTACAAGTCCATCACCAAGGAAACTGCCGGTGTGCTGAAAGGCGAATACGGAGCGACCCTGGCGCCGGTCAATGCCGAACTGCAGGCACGCGTACTGGATGGTGCTGAACCCATCACCTGCCGGCCGGCTGACTTGCTGGAACCTGAAGTTGATCGCCTGACCGCAGAACTGAAAGAGAAAGCGATCCACGATGGAATCGACCTGGTACAGGACGTGATAGACGACGTCCTGATTTACGCCCTGTTTCCACAGATTGGCTTGAAGTTCCTTGCAAACAGGGGTAACCCGGCTGCATTTGAACTCGCTCCCACCGGCGCAGAGCCCGCCAAGGCGGCAGCACCGTCAGCAGCTGCGCCTGCCGGCAGCGGCGAACCGGAATCCTACACCGTTAAGGTAAATGGCCAGGCATTCGAGGTAGAGGTGGCTCCATCGGGTGCAGTTACTTCCATTTCACCAACCGCAGGCAGTCCATCAGGTGAAGCCGATGGCGAAGTCGTTCCGGCGCCACTGGCCGGTAACATCTTCAAGGTCAACGTTAAGCCAGGGCAAAAAGTAAAGCAGGGAGATGTCATCCTGATTCTCGAAGCCATGAAGATGGAAACTGAAGTCAGGGCACCTCGCGACGGCACCATTTTCAAAGTGACAGTCCGGGTTGGTGATTCAGTCGCGCTTAAAGACCCGTTGCTTTACATCTCTTGATCCGACAGGATAGGCGGCCATGGAATCCACCCTGAAGACACTTTGGCTTACCACCGGGTTTGCCAACATCGGGTTCGGCGAGGTACTGATGATCACGGTCGGCGGCCTGCTGCTTTACCTGGCAATCGCCCGGAAATTCGAGCCGCTACTGCTGGTTCCCATCGGTTTCGGCGCCATACTGAGTAATATCCCGATTGCAGACATGGCCGGCCCCGAGGGCCTGCTGGGCTACATTTACTCTGTCGGCATAGAAACCGGCATCTTTCCCATGCTGATCTTCCTTGGCCTCGGTGCGCTGACGGATTTTGGCGCGTTGATAGCGAACCCAAAGACTCTGATCCTCGGCGCCGCAGCGCAGTTCGGCATTTTTCTGACGTTGCTCGGTGCACTCGCGCTCAACTTCCTGCCCGGTTTCGATTTCAGTCTGCAGGATGCAGCGGCAATCGGCATCATCGGCGGCGCTGACGGACCCACGGCCATTTTCCTGGCCTCACGCCTGTCGCCTGAACTGTTGGGCGCGATCGCCGTGGCCGCCTATTCCTACATGGCGCTGGTGCCGATTATCCAGCCACCTATCATGAAAGCGCTCACGACCAAGGTGGAACGCCAGGTTGTGATGGAGCAGTTACGCCCGGTTACGCCACTGGAAAAAATTCTGTTTCCACTGGTTATCCTGTTGGTCACAGCGCTGTTCCTGCCGGCCGCCATGCCCCTGATCGGCATGCTGACTTTCGGCAACCTGTTGCGCGAATGTGGCGTGGTAGAGCGTTTGAACAAGACGGCCCAGAACGAGTTGATCAACCTGGTCACCATTTTCCTGGGGCTCGCGGTCGGATCGAAACTGCAGGCGGAAACGTTTCTTAATGTGCAAACCATCGGCATCCTTGTGCTGGGTGCTTTCGCGTTTTCTGTTGGCACCGCATCCGGTGTGTTGATGGGTAAGGTAATGTACCGGCTGACCGGCGGCAAGGTGAACCCGCTGATCGGCGCTGCGGGCGTTTCAGCCGTACCGATGGCAGCGCGAGTAGTTAACAAGGTTGGGCTGGAAAGCAACCCGAACAACTTCCTGTTGATGCACGCCATGGGCCCGAACGTAGCCGGCGTGATCGGCTCGGCCGTAGCGGCCGGTTTGTTGCTGGCGCTGGTCGGTGGCGGAAACTGAGAGCTTCCGGATGCATGACCCGCTGGGTGCATTTTGTTCTGGCCAGGACGTCCAAATCGAAGGAAAAGCTGGCGGACCGCTGTCCGGTCTGAGCTTTGCCGCAAAAGATGTATTCGACATCGCGGGCTTTCGAACCGGCGCAGGCAATCCTGACTGGCTGCGTACCCACCCTCCCGCAGAAATCACGGCAAGCTCGGTACAGCGCCTGCTGGATGCCGGCGCCACTCTTGTAGGGAAGACCCATACCGATGAACTGACCTTCAGCCTGAATGGTGAGAACCACCATTACGGCACGCCGGTCAATCCGAATGCGTCCGGCAGGATTCCGGGCGGTTCTTCCAGTGGGTCAGCATCCGCCGTGGCCGGCGGACTGGTCGATTTTGCGCTCGGCACCGACACCGGCGGTTCGGTCAGGTTGCCGGCCAGCAATTGTGGGGTTTTTGGTTTTCGGCCAACTCATGGCTTCATTCCCAATGATGGCGTCGTTCCGCTGGCGCCGGGTTTTGACACCGTGGGGTGGTTCGCCCGGGATGGCAACATGCTGCAGCGTATCGGGAATGTCCTGCTGGTGTCCGGCAGCGACGAACCCGGCTTCTGCAATTTCCTGCTGGCCACGGATGCCCTGGACCTGGTGTTTACTGATATGCGCCCTGCCCTGGACCAGGCCGTTGCGAATCTTGCCAAAATACTGGGTGATTTCGAAGCAATTAGCCTGTATCACGGAAAAGCAGAACAATGGATGTCAGCGTTCCGGATTTTACAGGGCGCCGAAGTCTGGCAAACCCACGGCGCCTGGATTACCGAAGTCAGGCCGGAGTTCGGCCCGGACATCCGCACCCGCTTCGAGTGGGCGGCATCCATAGATCCCGGCCTGGTTCCTGCCGCCGGCAGGACTCGATCTGCAGTAACTCAATCCCTCGATGCACTGCTCGGGCAGGAAAGCGTACTTTGCATTCCGACCTCGCCGTCGATCGCTTTGCCAAAAGACCTGGATGGCGACGAACTGGAACAATTCCGGCAAAACGCACTGGCCTTGTTGTGTTCAGCTGGCCTTGCCGGCCTGCCCCAGGTGAGTCTGCCGCTGGTACGGCACGATTCCTGTCCGCTCGGACTATCACTGATTGGACCACGCCATTTCGATTCGCGCCTGCTGGCTTTGTCCGCACAGATCAGTGCATCATGACCGCCTGAATTCGTCAAAGGAACCTCAGTGCGCGCCATTTACTACGAGGAATTCAAGGGCCCGGCATCCGCCCGTATCGTGCCGGATCCCTCACCGGCACCGGACGGCGTGGTCATCCGCGTGATGGCAAGTGGCCTGTGCCTGAGCGACTGGCACGGCTGGATGGGACACGATGCGGATATCACCCTGCCGCACGTTCCCGGTCACGAGCTGGCGGGTGTGATTGAAGCAGTGGGAGGCAAGGTTGAGCGCTGGAAACCCGGTGACCGCGTCACCCTGCCTTTTGTCTGCGGCTGCGGCGATTGCCCGCAGTGCGCGAGCGGCAACCACCAGGTTTGCGACCGGCAATTCCAGCCCGGTTTTACCCACTGGGGTTCGTTTGCGGAATTCGTTGCCATCCAGCACGCGGACATCAACCTGGTAAGGGTTCCGGAACCGGTTGGTTTTCAAACTGCCGCCATCCTGGGTTGTCGTTTTGCGACGTCTTACAGGGCAGTTGCAGACCAGGGCAAGTTGTGCCGCGGGCAGTGGCTGGCCGTTTACGGCTGCGGCGGTGTGGGATTGTCCGCCATCATGATTGGCCAGGCGCTGGGCGCACATGTCATCGCCATAGACATCAACGATGAGAAACTGGATTTCGCACGGAGCATTGGGGCCGAAGCCTGTATCAACGCTGTGAACTCCGCTGCTGTGGCAGCGGAAGCCAGGGAACTGAGCGGCGGTGGCGTGCACGTTTCCATCGACGCCCTGGGCAGTCCCGAAACCTTGTTCAACTCCGTCGCCAGCCTGCGCAAGCGCGGCAAACATGTGCAAGTGGGCCTGTTGTCACCGGAACAACGCAATGCGAAAGTGCCCACCGACCTGATCGTCGCCAACGAGCTGGAAATCCTGGGCAGTCATGGGATACAGGCTCACCGTTACGCCCAACTCATGCCGCTGATCCTCGATGGTTCGGTTCAGCCGGATAAGCTGATCGGCAGGACCGTAAACCTTGAACAGGCCGCCATAGACCTGGTCAGGATGGATCGGTTTGAAGAAACGGGCGTTACCGTCATTACCGATTTCGGCTGAGCCGGTTTACAACGTACCCGGGTACAGCCCCCCGTCCACCAACAGGTTCTGCGCGGTCACATAGGCCGCCTGTTCACTGCACAGAAAAGCGCAATACGCACCAAATTCGTCCGGGTCGCCGGGACGCTTCGCACCGACCTGGGCAAAATGCGCTTCGCTGAACGATTCTAAATCCCGGCCGGTGGCCTTCGCCCCCGCTTCCAGCACCGACCACATCCGGTCCGTTGCAATGTAACCGGGCAGCAGGTTGTTGATGGTGACGTTGTGGCAGGCATTGTCCCGTGCGATACCCGATATGAACCCGGTCAGGCCGGCCCGGGCTCCGTTGGACAGGCCGAGGCTCCTGACCGGCATTTTGACCGCCACGCTGGTGATATTGACGATACGGCCGAAGCTCCGCTCGACCATGCCGTCCAGCACCCGACGGATCATGTCGATAGCACTGAACATATTGGCGTTGAGCGCATCGAACCAGTCTTGCTGGTCCCAGTCCCGGAAATCGCCTGGCGCAGGGCCGCCTGCATTGTTGACCAGGATGTCCGGCTGCGGGCAAGCTGCCAGCAGGGTGTCGCGGCCTTCACTAGTGGTGACATCCGCGACTTCGAAGCGGACGTTTCCGCCTGCGGCCGATTCGATCTCCGCCGCGGCGGCTTCCAGCGTTTCGGCAGTACGCCCGCAAATCAGGACATTAACTCCCTCCCCTGCCAACGCCAGGGCACAGGCTTTGCCCAGTCCTTTGCTCGAAGCGCA
>Ga0265309_10000049_pt1 | contig 33987 bp, 30 predicted proteins | sample Helome_FD_192492 | JGI IMG/M metagenome (GOLD analysis project Ga0265309, IMG submission 192492) | Marine sediment microbial communities from subtidal zone of North Sea - Hel_20160524 (Illumina Assembly) | ecosystem: Environmental > Aquatic > Marine > Subtidal zone > Sediment ...
AATTGAATTATTTCCACCGGGTCATTATCTGCTGAGTAGTGAAGGGGAATTAAAAAGATGGTATAGCCGGGATTGGATGGAATACGATAATGTTAAGGATAATGAAACCTCAATATCAGAGATTCGTGATGCCCTGGAGGCAGCTGTGCACAGGCAATTGATGTCAGATGTTCCCTATGGAGTGCTACTCTCCGGCGGACTGGATTCTTCGGTGACATCAGCCATTGCAAAAAAATATTCTCAAATGCGGGTCGAATCAGATGATACCCAGGAAGCCTGGTGGCCACAATTGCATTCATTTTCCGTGGGACTGGAAGGTTCTCCTGATCTTGCTGCCGCCAGAAAGGTGGCAGATCACATTGGTACCATCCACCATGAAATAGAATTTACGATACAAGAAGGGTTAGACGCCATCCGGGACGTGATCTACAATCTGGAAACCTATGATATCACAACTATCAGGGCCTCAACACCTATGTATTTGATGGCCCGTGTGATCAAATCTATGGGGATCAAAATGGTTTTATCAGGAGAAGGAGCCGATGAACTTTTCGGGGGTTACTTGTATTTCCACAAAGCACCAAGTGCCCTTGATTTTCACGAGGAAACGGTACGGAAGCTAAAAAAACTACATCTCTATGATTGCCTGCGGGCGAACAAGTCGCTTGCTGCCTGGGGTATTGAAGGCCGGGTTCCATTCCTGGACAAGGAATTTATGGATGTAGCTATGCGGATCAACCCTCAAGATAAAATGATCAATGGCGAGCGTATGGAGAAATGGGTGGTCAGAAAGGCTTTCGAAGACTACTTACCTGAAAGTGTTGCATGGAGGCAGAAGGAGCAATTTTCTGATGGGGTAGGCTATAGCTGGATCGATACCTTAAAGCAAGTGGTCGATCAAGAAGTATCAGATGCTCAACTGGCAAATGCCCAATTCCGCTTCCCGATCCAAACACCTCAGAACAAGGAAGAATACTATTACAGGTCGATTTTTGAAGAGCATTTCCCAAGTGATGCTGCAGCCTTGTGTGTGCCTCAAGAAGCTTCTGTAGCCTGCAGCACAAAAATTGCTTTAGAATGGGATGAGGCTTTTAAGAACATGAATGATCCATCGGGGAGAGCCGTGGCTCATGTCCATGATGATGCCTATATCAGCTGATTTTGAATGAACATATTACTGTGTTACCTATAAAAATGTGACCAGGATCAATACGAGTCCGGTAATTACGATCGGGCCGACTACTCCGATCACAATACCGCCATAGGAGAAATCTCGTTGTTGCAACTTGCCAGTACTGTAAGCAATGGCATTTGGCGGAGTGGAAATTGGCAGGAATAAGGCCGTAGAAGCACAGAGTCCGATCACCAGTGGCAATACGATAGGGTTGTCATAGGATAGAATAATACTTATGGGAATTAAGACGGAGGCTGTTGCCGTATTACTCATTATGTTTGAAAAGATCATGGTCAGAAATCCAAAACCGAGGAGCAATACATAAATATTTAGATCGCCATGTTCGATCTTGTCAATATAAAAGTTGGCCAATCCAGTTTCCTTTATTGCAAGTCCAAGGGCGAGTCCACCGGCTACCAGCATAAGTGTATCCCAGGGGAGTTTTCTAACGTCATCACCGGTGATGATCCCAGACATGGTGAGCAGGATGATAGGTAATAAGGAAATAACAGAGGCGGGTATACCGTGCAGGTTTTCTGTTAGCCACAGGATCAGCGTAAGTGACAGGACGCCCAAAACCACCCTCTTCTTTAGCTTATCGATCTTGTGCAACTCCTCAGAACCGGCAGTGTCTTCTTCTTCAAGGATGATCTTCATGCGCTTCTTTTTAGGAATGTACTTTCGTGTCAGGGCCAGCCAGAACAGGAAGACTAATAGCAAGGCAATAGGAAAACCAACCATCATCCATTCCAGGAAACCCACATCGATACCATGATTGTTCAGGGCCTCCACGGCAATTGCATTTGGAGGTGAACCGATGATCGTTCCCATCCCTCCCAAGGAGGCTGCACCGGCAATTCCTATTAGCATGGCTTTGGAAAAAGGCGAGTCTTTATCCAGGCTATTTATAAAAGGCATTACGGAGGCTATCATCATTGCTGTCGTTGCTGTATTTGACATGATCATAGAAAATATTGCCGTAGACAACATGAGCCCCAGCAGAATATTTTTGGGGATCGTACCAAAATTCGAAACAGTTAGCCGGAATACAGTTCGATCTAATCTTGTTTTACTCATAGCCTCGGCCATAAAAAATCCGCCTAATAACAACCATATCACGCTGCTTGACCATGAATTAACATATTCGGCATAATGCGATTGAACATTGCTCGGATCTACCTCAGAATAATAACTATTCATGGCAAAAATTAGAAAACCAAAGACAAGCAGGCCCACGGCAAATGGGGGTATGGCCTCGGTGATCCATAGTCCGATTGCCAGGAATAGGGCGAACAAAACATAAACCTGAGCCATATTCATGACGGGTTCATATAGGAAATACGTCAGGCTAAAAGAGAGGATAATACTGAGCAGGAAATAGATGATCTTGCTTTGCACATCTACTACCCTTTGTATATCGGATAATATCTTGATGGAGGCGGTTCTGGAATCGGCCATTAGAGGGTGAAATTTCTTATGCAAATGTATGGCAAGAGAACCATCTAAAACCTAACAAATGTCATGGCCTGTCAGAAATATAAACTTCTTGGACTTTCCTTTAAAAATCATAGTAAAATAATAGATAATTTTTCACAAATATCTGTTAATAACTTCAATGCTAATAATATGCCAAAACCCTATATTTCATAGGCTATTGCTTATATTTGTAAGATTGCAAAATCAGCAAGAAACACTATATTTTTTGGTATGAGCGAAGAGGAAAAAAATAACCAGTATTCTGCGGATAGTATCCAGGCCTTAGAAGGGATCGAACATGTAAGGAAGAGACCTTCTATGTATATAGGAGATATAGGTACTCGCGGGCTACATCATTTAGTTTATGAAGTAGTAGATAATTCTATCGATGAGGCCATGGGTGGCTATTGTGATAGCATTCAGGTTGTCATTAATGAGGATAATTCAATTACGGTTACTGATAACGGTCGGGGTATACCTGTAGACCTGCACAAAAAAGAAGGTGTATCTGCCCTGGAAGTGGTAATGACCAAAATTGGTGCAGGAGGTAAATTCGATAAAGATTCGTACAAAGTTTCCGGTGGTTTGCACGGAGTTGGGGTCTCAGTGGTAAATGCCCTGTCTGATCATCTAAAAGCAACTGTACACAGGGAAGGTAAAGTCTGGGAGCAGGAATATGAACGTGGTAAAACAATGTATCCTGTTAAAAGCGTTGGCACTTCTAAGGAAACAGGGACTATCGTTACCTTTCACCCGGATGAAAAGATCTTTACACAGACAATAGAATACAATTATGAAACCCTTTCGGGTCGTATGCGCGAATTAGCCTACCTCAATAAGGGAATAACGATTACCATTACAGATAATCGTCATAAAGATGAGAAAGGGGAATTTATTTCTGAAACCTTTTACTCGGAAGAAGGACTGCCTGAATTCATTCGGTTTCTGGATAGCAATCGAGAACCATTGATTAGTACGGTGATCTCTATGGAAGGAGAAAAGAATAATATTCCTGTGGAGGTGGCAATGATCTATAATTCCAGTTATACGGAAAACCTGCATTCCTATGTAAATAATATAAACACGCATGAGGGTGGTACGCATCTATCTGGCTTTCGCCGGGGATTAACTTCAACCTTAAAGAAATATGCCGATAATTCAGGCATGCTTGACAAATTGAAGTTCGAAGTTCAAGGAGACGACTTTAGAGAAGGTCTGACAGCCATTGTATCTGTAAAAGTGGCCGAACCACAATTTGAAGGTCAGACAAAGACCAAACTTGGAAACCGGGAGGTATCTTCTGCGGTCAGTCAGTCTGTTTCCGAAATGCTAACTAATTACCTTGAAGAACATCCGGATGATGCTAAGATGATCGTTAAGAAAGTGATCCTGGCCGCACAGGCGCGTCATGCCGCCACCAAGGCACGTGAAATGGTGCAGCGGAAGAATGTCATGAGTGGTGGAGGTTTACCGGGTAAACTGGCAGACTGTTCCGAACAGGATCCAACCAAATGCGAACTCTTCCTTGTTGAGGGAGATTCTGCGGGGGGTACGGCTAAAATGGGCCGAGAGCGTAGCTTTCAGGCTATCCTGCCGTTAAGGGGAAAGATCCTGAATGTGGAAAAAGCCATGCAGCACAAGGTGTTTGAAAATGAAGAGATAAAGAATATATACACAGCACTAGGGGTTACTATTGGAACTGAAGAAGATAGTAAAGCCCTAAATCTTGAAAAATTACGATATCATAAAGTGATCATTATGTGTGATGCCGATGTAGATGGTTCTCACATAGAGACACTTATCCTCACATTCTTCTTCCGATATATGAGGGAACTGATCGAACAAGGACATGTATATATCGCCACGCCTCCTCTATACCTTGTTAAAAAAGGAGCTAAGAAGCAATATGCATGGTCTGATAAGGAACGAGACATTATTGTAGAGCAACTGAGTGGAGGTGCTAACATTCAGCGCTACAAAGGCCTTGGTGAAATGAATGCAGATCAGTTGGCAGACACAACGATGAATCCTAAATTCAGAACTTTAAGGCGGGTTACAATAGATAATGCCACAGAAACTGACAGGGTTTTTTCCATGCTAATGGGCGATGAGGTACCACCCCGAAGGGAATTCATTGAAAAGAATGCGGTGTACGCCAACATTGATGCCTAATCCCAAAAGAAAAACGGCCCCATAGCAAGGCCGTTTTAAAGAAAGATATGGAAAAATTAGGGGGTTACTCTCTAAGAGCCAGTACGTTTCCTTCTTCATCTTGTAGCACTTCCTGTGCCTCCATTTTCACCATCCTCGCTTGTTGAGGATTTTTCTCCGTACCGGGATATTTTAGTGTATATAATCCGTCTTCTTGTCCCCAACTGAAGTCGGTGTAAAAAGTCACTTCATTATTCGTGTATACCTGATACCTGCCCAAATAGACATCATTGAAGATCCATTCCTCCTTAGTGATAGGATTATTAGTTGTCGAAGAAATCGTACCCGCCTTGTACCAAATGCCCAAAACGGGATCTGTATTTTCGGGGATCTCCGAACAATTGCTACCTAAGAGGATGGCAAAAATTGCCAAAAAAGCATAAGTCCGTTTCAATTTTGTAGGTATTTTCTTATTTGGAACTTGCATTATAAACGGTCTTTTCAGGAGGCATATTGCGAAAAATCGATGAACGGCATGCTTCCTCTTTAAATCTTCGATGAAACGCATATCTTTTTAACAGATCTCTTTTTTTATGGCTTGTAAATCAAAAGAATATCCAGAGTGGGAATATCTACTTTCTGTAGTCTTTTTAGCTCAAAAGCTGTACTTTTGCCCGCGAATTTCCACTTTAAAGATCATGTTATGAAAGTTACTATTGTTGGTGCAGGAGCCGTAGGAGCCAGCTGCGCCGAATATATTGCCATTAAGGATTTTGCTTCTGAAATTGTATTGTTAGATATCAAAGAAGGCTATGCCGAAGGAAAGGCCATGGATTTGATGCAGACAGCTTCCTTAAATGGATTTGACACGACACTTACGGGAACGACAAGCGATTATACTAGAACTGCAAATAGCGACATAGCTGTGATCACTTCCGGAATTCCAAGAAAGCCTGGAATGACTCGTGAAGAATTAATTGGGATTAACGCCGGTATCGTCCGCTCTGTGGCAACCAGCCTAATTGAACACTCACCAAATGTCATACTCATTGTAGTGAGTAATCCTATGGATACCATGACCTACCTCACCCATAAGATCACTGATCTTCCCAGGCACAGGATCATAGGGATGGGAGGTGCCCTGGATAGCGCTCGCTTTAAATTTCGATTAGCCGAAGCGCTTGGTGCGCCAATATCCGATGTTGACGGCATGGTAATCGGGGGTCATAGCGATAAAGGTATGGTTCCTTTAAAAAGACATGCGACGCGAAATAGCGTTAAAGTATCTGAATTCCTATCCAAAGATAGATTACAACAGGTAGTAGAAGACACGAAGGTTGGAGGTGCTACCCTTACAAAATTACTTGGCACCAGTGCCTGGTATGCACCTGGAGCTGCCGTATCCGGTTTGGTGCAGGCCATTGCTTGTGACCAAAAGAAAATGTTCCCTTGTTCAACGTATCTGGAAGGTGAGTTTGGCCTAAACGATATATGCATTGGTGTTCCGGTGATCTTAGGGAAGAACGGGATTGAAAAAATCGTAGAGATCGAATTGGATGATGCAGAAAGTGCCAAGTTAAAAGAGAGTGCTGAAGGCGTGAAGAAAACAAATGACTTATTAAAATTGTAAGCTGTTTTACCCGAGCGATGCACAAGATCGAATTGGACGGGATGACCCCGTTCAACCCCTGATAATTAGGGTACTTTTATTGGCATTTCCTAAGGGAAATGATATATTTGCACGCTGTTTACCTACGTCATTAAATCAAGATTCAAATGCAGAATAAAGGACTAATCAGGCTGTTTGCCTTCCTTTTTGGGATTGTAAGTATATATCAACTCTCCTATACCTTCATCACAAGTAAGCTGGAAACAGATGCAGAGCGATATGCTGTAAATGCTATTGCTACCTCTGAGGAAGACTATGTGGCAAAGCGGGAAGTATTGGAGGCCAGTTACCTCGATTCCATTGCCAAAAATCCCATCCTGGGTTTCACCAGTTATGAAGATGCAAAAAAGAAGGAGCTCAATAAGGGGCTCGACTTAAAGGGGGGTATTAATGTAACCCTGCAGATCTCGGTAAAAGATATCTTAAAAGGACTTGCCGGAAATACCAGGAACCCGATATTCAACAAGGCGCTAGCAGATGCAGATGTCTTATCCAAGAGCAGTGATGATACCTATCTTGACTTGTTCTTTGATGCCTTTGAAGCGATACAGGGAGATACCAAGTTGGCCTCTCCGGACATCTTTGCCAATAAAGGGTTAAGTGATGAGGTAAATTTTCAAATGACAGATGATGAGGTTAAACCCATCATCAGAAGGAAGATCGATGAATCTGTCGTTTCTGCTTTTGAAGTATTAAGAGAACGAATAGACGGTTTTGGGGTAACACAGCCAAATATTCAGCGGGAAGGAACTTCGGGCCGGATCCTGGTAGAACTACCAGGAGCCCGCGATATTGCTCGGGCACAAGACCTGCTTTCCAGTACGGCTCAATTAGAATTCTGGGAAACCTATGAGCCCGGGAATCAAGACCTGATCAATTTCTTTATTCAGGCCAATACCGTATTAAAAGAACAATTGGAGGCGGATGAAGAAGAGCCTGTAAAGGAGGCTACAGAAATAGATTCGCTGCTGTCTGATGTTATCCAGGATTCTCTTGATCTTGCGACGGAAAGAAATCCACTTTTTGAGAAGCTCCAATTAAGCGGCCCCGGATTTGCCGTTGGGGTTGCTGCCATTAAAGATACAGCCGAAATAGGGGGATGGTTACGTCAACCTGAGATACGAAGACTGTTACCAGGTTCCATACAATTCACAAAATTCTTATGGGAACGTCCGTCAAAAGGCACCGAAGTTGCCTCTTTGTTTGCCTTAAAATCTAACCGCGATGCGATTCCCAGGATCAGTGGCGATGTAGTGAGTGATGCCAGGGATCAATTCGATCAATTCAATCGTCCGGCCGTAGGCATGGATATGAACGTTTCTGGTGCTAAAGAATGGGAAAAACTGACCAGTGAAGCCAATCTTAATAATACGGGAATTGCGATCGTTCTCGATAATAAAGTATATACAGCCCCAGGGGTATCTCAAGTAGGTGGTATTTCCGGAGGAAGCTCAGAGATCACGGGTACGTTCACGGTTAATGAAACTAAAGATATTGCCAATGTCTTGCGGGCCGGTAAATTACCTGCTTCTGCGGAGATCATTGATTCCTTTGTGGTTGGACCGTCTCTTGGACAGGAAGCGATAGACAGCGGATTTAAGTCTTTCCTTATCGCCATGATCTTTGTCCTGATCTGGATGGTTTTCTATTATGGCAAAGCCGGACTATTTGCAGATATCGCACTGGTTTTTAATATCGTCCTGATCTTCGGTGTGCTGTCTAGCCTAGGTGCCGTACTTACCCTACCAGGAATAGCCGGTATTGTATTGACAATAGGTATGTCTGTAGATGCCAACGTGCTCATCTTTGAAAGGATCAAGGAAGAGATCGCCAAAGGAAAAGGAAAAGGTCAGGCCATCGCTGATGGTTTTGCCAATGCCTTAAGTTCAATTCTCGATGCGAATATTACCACAGGATTGACTGCGATCATACTGCTTATCTTCGGATCCGGTCCGATCAAAGGTTTTGCGACGACTTTGATCATTGGTATACTTACATCCCTCTTCACCGCCATATTTATTACCCGATTATTGGTTGATTCCTATGTGGCAGGCAAGGGGAGGAAACTGGATTTTTCCACCAAGATCACAAAAAATCTATTCCGTAACCTGTCCATTAAGTTCCTCAGCAAAAGAAAGATCGCCTATGTGATCTCAGGAATTTTAGTCGCAGTGGGCCTGTTCTCACTAGTGACACGTGGCTTGGATCAAGGTGTGGATTTTGTTGGAGGCCGAAACTACCAGGTACGCTTCGTAGATGCAGTTAATCCTTCTGAGATCACTGCAGAACTCACAGACGTTCTGGGAAGTGCTGGTGCCAAGACATTTGGCGATGCTAATCAGATCATGATCACTACCAAGTATAAAGTTGATGTTCAGGGAACAGAAGTAGATGATGAGATCCTGGGCATTTTATTCACTTCACTTGGAAAATACTTACCAGAAGGAACTACATATAACGACTTCATTCCGGGCGGATCCAATGGGGATGTTGGCGTAATGAAGTATAGGAAAGTAGGTCCGACGATCGCAGATGATATAAAGAAAAATGCCTTGTGGGCCATTATAGGTTCCCTCGCGGTTGTTTTCTTGTATATATTGATCCGGTTCCGAAGATGGCAATTCTCATTGGGTGCAGTAGCTGCAGTATTCCATGATGTATTGATCGTACTGGGGATCTTTTCCCTTACGAGCCAGATCATGCCATTTAGCATGGAGATAGATCAGGCTTTTATTGCTGCGATTCTTACGGTGATCGGATATTCTCTGAATGATACCGTGGTGGTATTTGACCGGATTCGTGAAATTGTAAATGAAAAAGGATGGCGTTCCGGCGATAACATAAACCTGGCGCTAAACAGTACGTTGAGTAGGACATTAAACACCTCGCTGACTACCTTGGTCGTTCTTCTGTCTATATTCATTTTTGGAGGGGAGACCTTGAGAGGGTTTATGTTTGCCATGATCGTAGGTGTGATCGTGGGAACGTATTCATCGGTATTCATTGCGACTCCAGTGATGTTTGACACTTTGCGGAAGAAGATCATGGCCGCGGAGAAGGCCTCAGCATAGCCCTATTTAATGTTTATTTAAAAGAATCGAAAAGATCAATAAGAGGGAATCTCTTTTTCTCGCCCAGCAACCATCTTTTTCCTTCTTCCTTTCTTTTAAATATTTGAATATCATAGCCTGCGCCTTGCATATATCCGAATATAAGTGGCGGATTCTTTTGTATTTGCCTATCCGATGTAGCATAGGCAATTCGATGAGCCAGCGTGCATCCAATCTCTTTTAATTGGAGGGCAAAATTGATATGGGCATTGATAGGAAATTTACCTTGGTGCCGTGCATTGACAAGAATCTTTTTTAAGCCATATTTATCACTGAACTCAAAGATATGTTTCCACATAGATGCGGCCTCTTCCCACTCTTTACCCCGAGTTCGAACTCCTTTTATCTGAATTTCTAAATAGTCGGAATGTAGTGTATGTACAAACTCTAAGGACATTACAGGGAACTTTAAAAAAACTATAGCATTGTTAAATTAATGAATAATTTCTATTTAAAGAGTTAAAAAAAGAAGATATTACGACGCCCAAAGCGTGATATGTTAGCGATTATGTTACAATTCCTCGGGAACCCTGAGTATCTGTAATCAGCTCCAACGTGTGGTCAGGATTAAGTCCAGCTTCCTTACGATGGGAAACGAATACAATAGCCGACTTACTGTATTCCGCCATCTTATTGACTAAATCTACTACCAGAGCCGCACTCTTATCATCCAGGCCAGCAGTAGGTTCATCCAGGATCAACAGAAGTGGATGCTTGATCATGGCCCGGGCACACATGATCAACCTCTTTTCACCTGTTGATAATGAAGTAAATAGATCCTGTGCCCGGTGGTCCATTCCCAGAAGACGGAGCCATTCCAAGGCCAATTGCTTTTGTCGTTTTGTCGGTTGCACATAAAGTCCGATCGAATCATATAAGCCGGAGATAAGCATGTGCTCCAAGCTGTGGTAGCCTCTGAATCTATCTGTGATGGCTGGCGTAAAATATCCCAGTACTTCTTTTATATCCCAGACACTTTCTCCCTGTCCCTTTTGATAACCAAATAAAAAAAGATCCTGACCGTAGGCCTTGGGATTGTCACCAGTGATCAATGAAAGCAAGGTAGTCTTACCACTTCCATTAGGCCCGGCAAGTTGCCAAAATTCCCCGGGGCGTATTTCCCAATCAATATCTGCAACAATTTTCTTGTCCCCATAGGCAACATTAACCTTCTTCATTCTGACAAGAAATTTATTCGGATAGGTCCAGGATTCCAGTGGCTGGGGAATATCATACTTTGAGATTTCGTCAGCTGATCCTTGCTCGATGCTGACATCACTAACGACTTCAAATTTGCCATTATTCAATTGACCATATTGGCTGATAAATGGAAGTACATCCCCTTTGCGAGAAACCAATTGTATAAGTGATAGGTTACGAGATAGATCTACTAGTAATACGCTCAATGCCTGCTGGCTATTTTGATCCAAATTATCAAAGGGATTATCCAGGATCATAAATTCGGGGTCTTGATCAAGTAAATAGGTTAGTAGCGCTTTTTTACGCTCTCCACTCGAGTAGGTTTTCAGTAGTTGCCCGGATCCCTGATTGAGAATCTTTAAATCGTGTTTGGATTCTTCTTCAATAAAAACATCAACCATTTTTTGTGAAAACAGGACACCTCTTTTTCTACGGAAATGCCGGAGTTCTTCGGGAGGATTACCTTTTAGAAGCTTCTCAGTAAAGTCGGCAACCTTTGAACTATTTGTTACGAATATGGCCCAATAGTCTTTTCCCATATTAACAAAGATACATTTTGGAATTCAGGGCCAAACCCTGTAGACATAAACGGAGTTTCCTTTGTAGATTGTTTGCGAATCTCTTATCATGCCATTACGCTCGGCTACAGCTTGAGAGGGAAGATTGTCGACATGGATCATGGAGATCAAACTTGGTGCTAGCTTCTTTTCAAAAGCCACAGCTTTGCAGTACTGGGCGGCTTCAGTCGCCAAGCCTTTGCCTCTGAATTCAGGCATCAGGGAATATCCTATTTCCCATTCTTTCCTGCCATCAAATTCCTGGAGCAAAAGGCCACAAATTCCGGCTAATTTACCTGAGGCGATATCTATCATAGCGTTCATGCCTCCGATCTTCTTCTCATATCTTTCAAATTGCCGATTGAATTGCTCTGTGCAGGCCTCCACGGGATCATTGGGGATCCCTTCCCAAAACTCTGTGCTTGAAGGATCTTTAAAAAATGGAAGCCAATTTGGAAAGTCAGATTCAACAAGCTTCCGAAAATGGAGTCGATCTGTTTTGTGCCCGTCGAGTAGCATGTGTAGAATTAATTGGTCTCCTGATAAGAGATACGGTCTCCTATTTCCAGTTGCCATTGTTCGGCCAATCCGGCATTTACTTCCAGGACGTACTGTACCGGCACTTGAGAAGACAGTCCGTTCTCGTCCATGGGTTTGGCCCTTTCCTTGAAACTGGCGATGCGCAATTGATCATTGATGAAGATGATATCGATAGAGAACCGGGTGTTCTTCATATAAAAGGAATGGTAGGCCGATTCTTCAAAAACAAAAAGCATAGCCTGGTTGTCTTCCATGCCATCCCTGTACATCAGTCCGGTTTGTGTCTCATAAGAAGTGCTGGCGATCTCAATATCCAACTTTGTGATAAGACTATCTGTTTCGCCCTTATAAATGCTGAGGTCCCCTTCTTTCTTAAAACTAATGACTTCGGTTTTCACCACTTTCTTATCTTCCTTGCAGGCAACAGAAAAGGAAAGCAACAAAGCAAGGAGATAGTGTAGAGAGTTTGGAAATTTGAAAATCACTAGTTCTTTGTTTTACGGAATACGAAATAGAGTCCGATCATAATAAAAGGGACACTCAGCCATTGGCCTGTAGAGAATAGTCCCAGGCTTTCCTCGAAACCGCCCTGACTCTTCTTGACGTATTCTACAAGGAAGCGTATCGTCCAGAGCATTACAAGAAACAGCCCAAACAGAAATCCGGGCTTGGCCCCTTTTTCAGTTCTCCAATAGAAATGCCGTAAGATCAGGAAAACCCCGATATAACAAATACCTTCATAGAGTTGTGCCGGGTGCCTGTAAGGGATCGCCTCTAAATAGGAAGCGAATTCCGGATTATTTTCAATGGCATTATATGCCGCATTAACGGTCTTCTCTTTTGTGATGGACAATGCTCTGCTAGCTGGCATATCATCAGAATCCCTGATGAATCTTGTGGCAAATGCAAAGCCTGAGTCGACGATCTTACCATTGATCTCAGAATTAAAAAAGTTGCCAAGACGGATGCAGAAAGCTCCCAGTGAAATTGGGATCACAACCCTGTCTAAAATGTTAAGCAGGGTGAAGTCCTTATATTTTCTAACAAAGAGATACATGCCTACTATGATCCCTATGGCAGCTCCATGGCTGGCCAGACCGGCAAATCCCGTGAATTCGTAGCCATTGATCAGTCCAAAGAGACTGCTGCCTGTTCGTTCACGAATAGGTAAAAAGATCTCGACCAAATGGTCTTTGTAATAGCTCCAGTCATAGAAAATAACATGGCCTAAACGCGCTCCGATCATCGTGGCTAGCACAGTATAGACAAAAAGGGAATCCAAATGGGCTATAGGTCGGTTTTCATTTTTGAAGATACGTTTCATGATATACCAACCCACACCAAAAGCTATGATCCAAAGTAAGTTGTAGTATTTTATTTGTAGGACACCAATGGAGAATAGAGTGTCTGCGGGATTCCAGTTGAAACCTAAAAAGTACATTTGAAAAATGATTTGGCCGCTAAGATACTAAAATAGGTGCTTGACAAGTGAAGTGAGTTCCCTAACATTTTGCCAGGTTATGGGAATCAGGGAACGGGGTCATAGCCCTGGCCTCCCCATGGGTGACAACTCGCAATTCGTTTTATGGCCAGCCATCCTCCTTTGAATAAACCATGTTTTTGTAATGCCTCCAGTGTATAGTGTGAGCAGGTAGGGCTGTATCGGCAACTGGCAGGTGTCCAGGAGGAAATAAGCAATTGGTAGGCTCTAACCAGGAAAACAAACGGGGCTATTAGAATTTTTTTGAAGGTCATTTGCGTAGTAGCCGTGCACCGACCGAAATTACTTAATGCTGAAAGAGGTACCCTCTTTGCCGTCTTTTAGTTGAACGCCCAAAATGGCCAGATCATCCCGGATCTTATCGGAGGTAGCAAAGTCCTTATTGGCACGGGCAGAATTACGGATTTCGATCAACAGATCTACCAGGCCTGAAAGGGTATCTCTATCCTGGCCCGTATTTTGGTTATTCTCTAAGCCAAGGATCTCATATACAAAAACGGACATGTTCTGCATTAATTCCTGCTTGTCTTCCTCGGTAATGGAAACCTGACCATCATGAATGAGGTTTGTCTGGCGTACGGCTTCAAAAAGTTGTGCGATAAGGACAGGTGTATTGAAATCATCATTCATTGCCTTGTAGCACTCTTGCTTCCACGAGGCAATATCAAAATCTGTGGTTTTGCCTGTAGGCAGATCAGCCAACTGGTTCATGGCATCCATTAGCTTCAAATAACCTTTTTCGGAAGCCAGGAGGGCATCATCACTTAGATCCAGTATGCTGGAATAATGGGCTTGCATCATAAAAAAGCGAACGGCAGATGGGCTATATGCCTTACTTAATATTTTATTCTCTCCATTAAATATTTCATTGGGCAGGATATTATTGCCGGTAGATTTGGCCATTTTCTTCCCGTTCAAAGTGAGCATATTGGTATGAAGCCAGTAGCGAACCGGCGAATTCCCATAGCTTGCTTCAGCCTGGGCGATCTCTGCTTCGTGGTGCGGAAATTTCAGATCCATACCGCCACCGTGAATATCAAATGTTTCGCCAAGGTACTTTGTGCTCATGGCAGTACATTCCAAATGCCATCCTGGAAAGCCATCACCCCAGGGAGAGGGCCAGCGCATAATATGCTGAGGCTCGGCCTTTTTCCACAAGGCAAAATCCTGAGGATTCCGCTTTTCATCCTGCGCAGCCAGATCTCGTGTATTGGTGATCATGTCTTCAAGCTTTCTGCCGCTTAATTTACCGTAAGAATATGTCTTATTAAACTTGCTTACATCGAAATAAACAGAGCCATTCATTTCATAGGCATATCCTTTCTCCAGGATATCTTTGATGATCTCTATCTGCTCAATGATATGTCCGGTTGCTGTGGGTTCAATACTCGGGGGTAAGAAATTGAATTTTTCGAGAATTTGGTGAAAATCAACGGTATACCGCTGTACTACCTCCATAGGCTCTAATTGCTCCAGGCGTGCTTTTTTGGAGATCTTATCTTCCTGTTCCCCTTCATTTTCCAGATGCCCTGCATCCGTAATATTTCGCACATAACGAACCTTATATCCAAGATGCTTCAGATACCTGTAGATCATATCAAAAGACATAAAGGTCCGGCAATTGCCCAGATGCACATTGCTGTATACGGTTGGACCGCATACATACATCCCTATATGGCCTTCATTCAAAGGAACAAAATCTTCTTTTTTGCCTGATAAGGAATTATGAACCTGAAGCTTCTGGCTGGTGTACAGCTGCATAGATCGGGCGATATTAGAAATTCGTTTCCAGTTTAATATAGTCCAGAAATTCTCTTCTGACCGATTCCTCTTTAAATTTACCGCCATACTCAGCTGTGACGGTACTGCTATCTACATCTTTGATGCCTCTTGAGTTCACACATAAGTGCTTTGCATCGATCACACAGGCTACATCTTCCGTATTGAGGGCTTTTTGTAATTCTTTGACGATCTGGATATTCATACGTTCCTGAACCTGTGGACGTTTTGCGTAGTAATCCACTATTCTGTTCATTTTGGAAAGACCAATAACGGTTCCGCTGGACAAATAGGCAATATGTGCTTTTCCAACTATCGGAAGTAAATGGTGCTCGCAGGTAGAATAGACGGTAATGTTTTTTTCAACCAGCATTTCACCGTATTTGTATTTGTTTTTAAAAGTAGATGGTTTTGGCTGTCTTTTTGGGTGTAAGCCACCAAAGATCTCTTTAACATACATCTTGGCAACACGCTCAGGTGTACCCTTCAAACTGTCATCTTCCAGATCCAGGCCGAGGGTGAGCATTATTTCCCTGATATTTTCCCTTATCCGTTCAATTTTTTCTTCATCACTCAACACAAAGGCATCCTGCCTTAGAGGAGTAGTTTCTGAGGTAGATACATGATTATTTCCAAGGGCATCCAAATGCGCTTCTAAATCAGGGTCAAATTTCATTAAAAATAGGCTTTAAAGAAGAGCAAAGATATACATAAAATGGCACTTTATATCGTGTTTACGGGCATACACAACATTATTTAGGGCGTAGGACACCTTAGCCATATTTTTATATAATCCAAAGCCCGATCTTGTCATGAGGTGGAAAACCCTCTTTATTTGGTTTTTATTGGTATCCCTGTCCCCGACACTAGTTGCACAGATATCGCCTGATTGCATAAATGCAATACCGATCTGCAACAATACACCGGTGAACAGTGGTACTATGGGCTATGGTGTAGACGATTTTAACGGCGCTGCAGCCAGCGGATGCCTGGAACCTACAATTACCGGGGCTATTGAGTCTAATTCTGCCTGGTACCGTTTCAGAACTGGAGCCAGCGGACAATTAGGCTTCAATATTGGTTTTGATTCCTCCGAGGATTGGGATTTCGCCTTATATCAGACAGATGATTGCAATAATCTGGGCGATCCGGTGCGATGCAATTTCTTCGACAATCGCGATCTGGAGACTTTTATGGGCGTTGGTGAAGACCCTAATGGCAATATCAATACTTTTTTATATGAGGAATGGTTAGATGTAAATCCCGGGGAAGATTACTACTTGCTGATCAATAATTTTAGCAATACCAATTCCGGATTCTCTATTCAATTTTCAGGAGAGATTTTTGTAACAAACCCATACGACGCCCTGGATTGCTCCATTATCAACAACTTATTAGGTCCACCTATAGCGGCATGTGAGGGAGATCCTATTGTCCTGGATGCTACGACTAATGATGTGGTGAGTTACACCTGGTATTCCGATACAGGAAGTGGATTTCAGATTCTTACAGGGGAAACTAACCCAACCCTAAACGTCACAACCTCTGCTTTGTACAGGGTTGAGGTGATCCGTACCACACAAAATAATCTCATCAGTGATGCACAGGTATTTTTTAGCCCTTCACCCGTAGCGCAACCTATGACAGATGCTGTGAGTTGCTCGGGATTGGAAACTTTTAACCTGGAAGTAAAAAACAGCGAAGTACTGGGTAGTCAGGATCCATCTGATTTTGTGGTTACTTATCACGAGGATGCAACCGATGCACAGCTGGGGATCAACGCTCTTCCAGCATTATATTCCCCTGCCGCGGGATCAATAACAATTTTCGCCAGGATTAATTCGCAAGAAAATCCAGCTTGCTTTGATGCTTCTCAATCTTTTGAACTCACCGTTGTGCAAACACCGGAGCTCGATATTGAAACAGAAGTATATATCTGTGAATCGACGGCTGGTGTTGAAATAGGCGAATTATCTGGTATAGGATCGTATGACTATATGTGGAGCACAGGCGAAAACACCTCCAGTATTTTTGTTAGTCAGGACGGAGCGTATACCCTGACGGTTACAAATTCCAGCAATGGAATTGATTGTTCCATCACTAAAACAGTGAGTGTAACGATCTCCCTGGCACCTCGCATAGACGAGGTGATCGTAGAAGATCTTCAAAAGAATAATACGGTTCAGGTCCTGACAGAATTGGATGTGCCCTATGAATACCAGTTAGATAATGGACCAATACAGGCCACTAATATTTTCGCTAATGTGGCCCCGGGACTACATACCGTTACCATTAATGACCCTAAAGGGTGTGGTTCGGTATCTACGCAGATCACAGTAGTAGGTTTTCCTAAGTTCTTTACACCAAACGGGGATGGGGCTAATGATTACTGGCATATCGAAGGCTTGGAAAGCCTTCAGGAACCTATTGTCCATATTTTTAATCGCTATGGTATGTTTATCAAGGAGTTAGACAGGCAGAGTATAGGATGGGACGGGACATTTAACGGCCGGGAATTGCCATCGACTGACTACTGGTTCAAACTTTCGTACATGGATGTACAAGGACAACGCATAGAAGCAGCTTATATAAACAATCACTTTGCACTAAGACGCTGATATACAGTCATATGATTTTCCAAGTGTGCGTTTTATCGAATAATAACCAGAAAACTCAATTTTCCGCATACTAAATAAGGCTTGCTGTAGTTATACTCTAGAAAAACTAAAGTTGTTAGCCCCAGTCAGAATGCGCCTGCTCATCTTATCCCTTAGTATTTGCCTTTTTACGACGGTCGTTCATTCACAAAATGCACCTGACTGCCGTTCTGCTATTCCCGTTTGTGCAGATGCACCTATTATTGGAATTGCAGATGGGAGTGGAGATATTGATGATTTTGATCCTGACGTGATCCGTCAAACAGGCTGTTTAGAAAAAGGCAGTGTTAGTTCTGCCAATATAGAAAATAATACCTCCTGGTTCGTATTCCGGGCCGGAACAGACGGGCAGATCGGATTTGATATAGAAGCCCTTCCCTCCACCGGTATGATCATTACGGCAGAATGGGATTTCGCCTTATACGGCCCAGATTCTGATTGCGCCGGTATTAGCAATGGCACTGCCCAACCTATTCGCTGTAACTATGAGGTGAACACCACACGATTTACCGGAATAGGGGTCAACCCGGAAAATGGACAGGCTGGTGCTCCACCTTTAGTGGGAAGCCAGAATACCTATGATGAATGGTTAGACGTACAAGCAGGCGAGATCTACTATCTGCTGATCAACAATTTTAATACAAATTTCGACGGCGATCCGGAAGCCTACATTCTAACTTTTACCGGAACATCTGTAGATGCCGATCAGGATACTGCCCTGGATTGTACCTTAAGAGACGAATTCCTTGGCTTGGATATAATTGCGTGTGAAGGAGACCCGGATATCGTTTTAAGTGCATTAAATTCTCCTGCAGGACCTGATATTGCCAATGTTACCTGGTCTGTGGATTATGAAGATGACGGTATTGTTGATCAAGTGCTGGCCTCAGGAGCCGCCGAAACTACTTATACCGTAACAAGCCCAAATTCTGGGCGCTATTTTGTCTCTATTGAAACTACATTAGCCACGGTCATAACGGATGATATCCTGATCACTTTTTATGGGATACCGGTCCTTGACCGGATCGATGTCATTGAAGATCTGTCTGATCGGAATATCATTGAAGTCTTTGTTCAGGGAACGGGGAGTTATGAATACTCAATAAATAATGGTCCATTTCAGGACTCTCCCATATTCGTAGATGTCCCACCCGGAGAAAATACGCTGGTGATCAATGATAAAAATGGATGCGGAACTACAGAACCTATTCCTTTCCTCGTAGTGGGATATCCAAAATTTTTCACGCCGAACGGGGATGGGATCCACGATGACTGGAATGTCCTTGGAATAGAAACCCTGGTAAATCCGGTTGTATTTATTTTTGACCGTTACGGAAAATTACTGAAGCAATTAGATGCAGCTACCTTTGGCTGGGACGGTACGTTTAACGGACGACCCATGCCATCTTCTGATTACTGGTTCCGTCTAGAATACTCCAGGGATGAAGAGGGTATAGTAGTAGCCAACACAATCCGAAGTCATTTTAGTTTAAAACGCTAGAAATTCAGGGTATACGTAAGGGCTACCTGGGTATTTTCAAGATTCCTGAACGCCCGGGTGCTTATTCCCACTTCGTATAAAGGCATATTAATATCCCTTTCTGATTGGTTAAAGCCAAGATCTAAACGACTTCCGCCAAAAGAATAGCCCAAACCAAGGGAATAGCCTGTAAGATCTCCCACAGTATTTCCATCTACATATGGACTTTCTTCCATGCGATATCCACCCCGAAGGCTTACTTCATCAATCCTATATTCAGCTCCAATGCGAAAGGTATTTATATCGCCAAAATTGCTTGCGATCTGATCATTTACAACTGAAAATGAAGGGTCTGAAGTGGGCTGAAGCTCTGCATTTGCCATGTCCTGATAGGAATAATCAAAGCTGAGCAGTCCGTCGCGGCCAAAGACCAATGCGACACTCCCGGTGTATTTGGCTGGTACTTTGATCTCGTACTCTTCAAATAGGTTTATGATATTAAAATCGATAAAACCGATCTCGTCATCTGCAAGGTCGCTATCGATCCGTTGAGCTGTATCGTCCGTCAGACGATACCAGGTAGGCGACTGATAACTTCCACCAAGACGTACGCTTTTATTTACTTTGGCAATCGCGCCAAGCTGGAATGAAAATCCGGAACCTTCTGTATGCAAGAGATTATCAAAGATGGTACTTTGAACTGGCGAGGCAGCTTCATAACCGGTTTCATCAAGGAAGGTTGCCTTGTCATAAAATATCGTATGAAAATTCACTGAGGCACCTACGTATAGGTTCTCTTCATGCTGTCCGGCAAAATTCAAAGTGAATTTACTGTTATAGCCAGAGGTACTCTGACGATATTCGTGATTCACTGAAGTATATTGGGCTGTAGGCACATAAGTGCTTGTCGCTTCGTCCATATCTGTTGGATCAATTAAGCCTCCGTAGTATCCAAGAAAGGCTTGCTGTGCACCAAAGCCGGAGCTGGCACCAATATCTAAATAAGCATCTTCAATGAGCTCATCGCCTTGAATCAGGATCGATCCCAAGGGTGTGCCCTGTGCAAAAGCAAGAAAGTAATTGTCTATGCCTTCTGCACTATTTCCCGATACGGCAATCTCGTTATTGAATTGTTGAACCATATCATAGTTCACAGCGAAAGAGATCTTTTTCCACTCCGAATCAGACGTATTTTTATAAACGAATACACCACCTAATTGATTTAACTCTACCCGGTCTTCGTCCATGTTTCGGAAGCCACCACCATAGGATGTGGCATTCTCTTTTTCGTTATAGGTACTTGTAATAGAGAAAATAGAATTGTTGAATACGGCAGAACTTGCCGGATTGATACTCAAGGCCGACATATCGCCTCCTAAGGCGCCAAAAGCACCACTCATTCCCTGGAATCGCGCTGATCCTAGCTGATCTTCAAGGCTAAATAATAAGACATCATTTGCAGTTTGTGCGCTTCCAACTGCGCATGCCAGTGCCATTATGAAAGTTAAAATCCTTTTCATTTTGTGTTGTTTTATGTTTTGATGGAATTAGTGCCGTCCGCCACTTCTACCTCTACTTCCAGACGATCTGCTCATGCCGGAAGATCTTGAACTGCTTCTTCCGGAGCTTCTCATACTACCAGAACTTCTTGAACTACTTCGGCTGGAAGAACGAACTCCTGAACTTCTGGAAGAACTACTCCTGCTGGAGCGGTAACCGGAACTCCTTGGAGCACTTCGGCTCGATCGGTATCCTGAATTCCTGGAAGAACTTCGACTCGGACTTCTATACCCCGAACTTCTCGAAGAATTGGAAGGCCTGGAATAGGTAGATCTACGAGGAGAAGTACTCCTATAGCTGCTTCTGTTTGAGGAACTCTGAGTTCCTCGGCGATAGGTGCTGCTTCTCGGGCTTGTAGTTCTGTTATATTGATTTGATCTGCTACTTCTGTTGTAGTTTGGCAAGGCACGCGTGCTTCGACTTGAACGATATGCCCTGTTTCGAGCAATTCCGTCAATACCTGCTGTACGCCCTGCGACATTACTTCTACTTCGGGTTGACGAACGTGAAGCCGTGCTGGTACGCCCCGTATTAGAACGCCCACTGTTACTTCTATAGCGTACATTGCTACCACTGCGACTTACACCGGTATTGGATCTTCCTCTTAAGCTATTTGATGCTAAGCCGGAAGGATAGTATCCACGTCGACTTCGGTTGCGGGAATATCTATTATTGTAGTTGTTATATCCGTAGTAAGGATGATAGCCATATCCATAGCCATATCCTCCATAGCCATATCCATATCCTCCGTAGCCGTAATAGGGATAACCCCATCCGCCATAGCCCCATCCGCCATAGCCCCATCCAAGGCCACCGCCATACCACCAGGGGTTGTACCATCCGCCATAGCCCCATCCAAGGCCACCCCATCCGAAGCCGCCATAGAAAGGACTGTTCCATCCATAAAATCCACCACCCCATCCATAGTTCGGGTATACATTTACTTCAACGCGACTCGCATTTTCGCCCCAACCGCCAAATCCGGCGTAATCATTACCCATATCAGAATAGTCCTGCTCACCTAAAATACTGTCATTTTCAACCCCGCTGTAATAATCATCAACATCCGTGAAGACCTCATTCTCCATGATATCATCGATCTGATCGGCGCGTTGGCCAAAATAATCGCCATAAATACCATCGCTTTCTTTCTCAACGGTCTGGACCCCCTGAGTAGGGCGCTCTACCACTGTTCTTTTTTCCCCTTTGGTGTAAATCCCATCATTATCATAATAGGAAGCCTGCTGGTAGGAACCGCAGGAAATAAGAAAAGAGCCCAATAATGTGGCCCATAAGATTTTAAGGGGTTTAGGCTGGGGTAGTGCTTGTATCATCGTATCGCAATTTGAATATTGAACATCAATTAAAATTAGTTAGTTTTACCCAACTTTTTCTGTGATGTATGTCACAAGTTTTATGCCAAAGTCTTTTTAATGGGTAAAAATTTAACAAAACGAAGCGAGGACTATTCCAAATGGTATAATGAACTCGTCATTAAGGCTGATCTAGCCGAAAACTCAGGGGTTCGCGGATGTATGGTGATCAAGCCATACGGCTTTGCTATTTGGGAGAAAATACAAGCGGGACTGGACAAGATGTTTAAGGATACCGGGCATGAAAATGCCTATTTTCCCTTATTCATTCCTAAATCCTATTTAAGTAAGGAAGCAAGCCATGTGGAAGGATTTGCGAAGGAATGCGCCGTTGTTACCCATTATAGATTAAAAAATGCGGAAGATGGCAGTGGTATTGTAGTGGATGAGGATGCCAAACTAGAGGAAGAACTCATCGTCAGACCAACTTCTGAAACCATTATTTGGGATACTTTTCGGAAATGGGTTCAATCCTACAGAGACCTTCCCTTATTGATCAACCAGTGGGCAAATGTGGTCAGATGGGAAATGCGGACCCGTCTCTTTCTTAGAACAACAGAATTCCTTTGGCAGGAAGGGCATACAGCCCATGCTACAAGACAGGAAGCAGTAGAAGAAGCCGAATTGATCCTTAGCATCTATGCCGATTTTGCCGAAGGCCAAATGGCTATGCCTGTGATCCAGGGAATTAAATCGGAGAGCGAACGTTTTGCAGGCGCAGAAGAAACTTTTTGTATTGAGGCGCTTATGCAAGATGGCAAGGCCCTTCAGGCCGGAACGTCTCATTTTCTTGGTCAGAATTTTGCCAAAGCCTTTGACGTTAAGTTTGCCACTAAAGAAGGAAAGCAGGAATATGTATGGGCCACATCCTGGGGTGTCTCAACCCGGTTAATGGGTGCACTCATAATGACCCATAGTGATGATAATGGTCTGGTGCTTCCTCCTAAATTAGCGCCAATCCAGGTGGTTATTGTTCCAATTTATAAAGGAATGGAGCAGTTAGATGTCATTAGTGAAAAGATCCAGCCATTGATTAGCGAGCTTAAATCCAAAGATATCTCTGTAAAATTTGATAAACGGGATACCCATAAACCCGGCTTCAAATTCAATGAATATGAACTTAAAGGGGTCCCCGTCAGAATAGCGATCGGTCAACGAGACCTGGAACAAGGTACCTTGGAAATAGCCCGTCGTGATACCCTGGAAAAATCAAGTGTCGACATGGATAAAGCAGTGGATCACATAGCAGATCTACTAGTGGAGATCCAGGAATCTATCTATAAAAAGGCAGAATCTTTTCGCGACAAGAATATCAGAAGTGTAGATTCCTACGATAATTTTAAGGAGGTTCTTGAAGTACATGGCGGATTTATAGCAGCGCATTGGGATGGCACTGCAGAAACAGAAGAACAGATAAAGAAAGAGACCAAGGCTACCATTCGTTGTATCCCTCTGAGTGGATATGAAGGGCCAGGAAGTTGTATGGTAAGTGGTAAACCCTCGGAAAGACGGGTTTTATTCGCAAAGGCCTATTGATCTAAAAAATAATTTGGGCTGTTGTGGTAATAAAAAATAATTGTATTTTTGCAACCGCTTATAAAGCAAACCATGGCCCGTTCGTCTAGGGGTTAGGACGCCAGGTTTTCATCCTGGTAACAGGGGTTCGATTCCCCTACGGGCTACGAAAAAAAATATATAAAATAGAAGCATGGCCAATCATAAGTCAGCATTAAAGAGAATTCGCAGAAATGAGGCAGTGCGCCTGAGAAACAGGTATCAGCACAAGAGCACACGTAATGCCATTAAGAAATTACGAGCGGAAACAAATAAGAAGAAAGCGGAAGCATTGATGCCTGAAGTCGTGAGTATGATCGACAAATTGGCTAAGCGCAATATTATTCATGCCAATAAGGCTGCGAATTTGAAGGGCAAACTCGCCAAGCAAATCGCCTCATTATAGGCACGTCTATGAGAAGAAAGTAAGAGCCCTGGAAACAGGGCTTTTTTTATGGCTCGTAGACTCTGATCAGGGTTCCATGATCTGTGCCCAATACACTTTTTTTATATCCTTCGACCACTTTTTCCATGGGTACGGGTAGATGCCCGGGAAAGTAATCCTTGTATTTTTCATAGGCATCTTCAACCAGGCCGGGAGCAACAACATTTACCCGCGGTCCCTTGGGGTAATCCTGCTTAAAGGCAAGTACGAAACTGTGGATCGCTCCATTCACCAGGGCAGCACTGGTAGTCATAGGCACCGGACGCTCTCCAAGAATACCGGTGGTCAGGGTGATAGACCCTGATGGATGCACGTACTCTTTCGCGATCTTGACAAGATTAACCTGCCCCATCATTTTGTTCTTTATTCCAATGTAGAAATCCTCTTCGCTAAGCGAATCAAAAGGAGCCCATTTGGCTTCACCGGCAACGACGATTAGGGCATCGATCTTTCCGCATTGCTCAAATAATGCACGTATGGAATCTGAATCTGACATGTCGAAGGTAAAGTCGCCACCCTGTCTTCCTGCGATGATTACCTCATGTTCCTTTTTAAAATGGGCTACAACCCTTTTTCCAATGGTACCCGCCCCACCGACAACGAGAATCTTCATGAATTTATTTTTCTTTTTAATGTGAATCGGTCCATTTTTAAAAAGCCGAGAATAAAGCACACATACATAAAGATGAGTACGGACAGATGTATTCTTCTACTTAAAGGATGCTCGGTTTCACCGATCATATACCAGTATTGTTTTATTATCTTGATAGGTGTATATACCAGGAAAAAAATCAACATACCAAGGCTGATCCAGGAAAGTAGATCGCGTTGAACCAACCAGTGTTGTCTTTCTTTTTTATTCTCGATGAGATAGAGGGACGTACAGACCAAAGTGCCCAATCCTCCGGCTACATAAGTGTATACCTGGCCTGCAAACAGAAAGCTTTCGGTAACGGCATTTATTATTGCGGTTACAGCAAAAAATATGATCAAAATCAATGTCACTGTCTTGTGCTGAGGCCTGCTGAGGTAGATGTGGTATACTACAAAGAAGAATAGGAATGAAACGATATAGTATATGTTGAAGATCAACAGATTATTATTCGCATAGTACTCATTGACAAACAGATCGATATCTGTATACCGGATGATCATACCCAATAGCTCGGTTAAAAACGTGTAGAACAATAGAATCGGAAAATACTTTAAGGCGGTATCGTAATACTTAGGATACCGCCATAATGCGATTAAGAAAGTAATGGCATAAAGAGGTACAAATGTGACCTCAAGAAATCCATCGAAAATTGAAAGCATTGGAATAAATTATGTCCTTAAACAATTGATTAATGCCATGGCGGTGGTGCGCTATTGCCATCGTTTAATATCAAACTTCCATTAAGAACTGCGGGTACTGCATTGGTATTCATGAGTGAAGGTCCAAATCCTGCATATTGCCGTGGCTCTTTTTCCAAGAGTAGCCCCATTTGCTTTATGTCTGTACCAAAATTCCAGGGAAGGGAATCAGCAAATTGACGACCATCCTTTTCCGCGATATGAAAAGCTCTGCTCTTTCCATCTAATGTACTCGTTGCAGGTACGAGGAAAACTGTGGTTTTGCCTCCATTTTGCGGACGATTCTTAGAATAAACACCAAAATAAATACGCAGGCTATCTATATCCACTTCGACTGAAGTAGCCCTGGCCTCGATATAGGCGATGTAATTTTTGATATTCTCAAAGCTAAATTCAACATAGCGGGTTGGGATGAAGTCTTCTCTCTTAACACTGTCGATGGCAGACAAGACTTTTGGAACGCGTTCCGAGCTGTATCCTTTAAACAATTCAGTTGCCTCTTCCGTTGAGATAATTCCCTTGGGTTCATCCGTGCTCACAGCAGAATCTTTGCAGTCACATGGTTGACAGCTTGCCACCAAAATGAGCATGCCAAGGAATAAGAATCCAATAAATCTGTCAATAGTTTGTTTTGTTTTCATAGTTAATAGAATAAGATTAAAGATTGTGTTTAATTGGGGGGTAAGGTGTTAGTCCTTTAAATGTAGTACTTATTCAGCTATTTTAACATTATGCCTTACAAAAAGTGCACAAAAAATCCCGACACATCAAAGATGGCCGGGATCAGATATTTCTTAAGAGTATTCCTTACTGATTCATGGTCATCAGGAATTCTTCATTATTTTTTGTTGTTTTTATACGTTGTTCAATGAATTCCATGGCTTCAACCGGGTTCATATCTGCAAGGTACTTGCGCATGATCCACATTCGCTGGATGGAAGTCTCATCAAGTAAGAGATCATCTCTACGTGTAGATGAAGAAACAAGGTCAATAGCCGGGAATATCCTTCGGTTACTGATCCTTCTATCCAATTGTAATTCCATGTTACCGGTACCTTTAAATTCTTCAAAGATCACCTCATCCATTTTAGATCCGGTTTCTGTTAATGCTGTTGCAATAATTGAAAGGGATCCGCCATTTTCTATATTTCGAGCGGCACCAAAGAATCTTTTAGGTTTGTGAAGTGCATTGGCATCCACACCCCCACTGAGAACTTTCCCGGAGGCAGGTTGAACTGTATTGTAAGCACGTGCCAACCTGGTGATGGAATCCAATAAGATAACTACATCATGTCCGCATTCTACCAGTCGCTTTGCTTTATCCAACACAATATTAGCAACACGTACATGATCGGTCGCCTCTTTGTCGAACGTAGAAGCCACAACTTCCCCGCTTACATTGCGCTGCATATCTGTTACTTCCTCAGGGCGTTCATCTATTAATAAGATGATCTGGTAGACTTCTGGGTGATTCGCCGCTATTGCATTGGCGATATCTTTCAGAAGCATGGTCTTTCCCGTCTTAGGTTGAGATACGATCATACCCCGTTGTCCTTTTCCAATTGGGGAAAAGAGATCGATAATTCGGGTAGAAATACTACTCTGCCTTTCGGCTAAATTGAATTTTTCTGCAGGAAAGAGCGGAGTTAAGTGCTCAAAGGCAACCCGGTCCCGAACCACTTGTGGGTCCAGGCCATTGATCTTGTTTACTTTGATCAATGGGAAATATTTTTCTCCTTCCTTGGGAGGTCGCACATTTCCTAAAACAGTATCCCCTGTTTTTAATCCGAATAAACGGATCTGTGATTGGGATACATAAATATCATCAGGGGAGGACAGGTAATTGTAATCCGAAGATCTCAGGAAGCCATATCCATCAGACATGATATCCAATACACCTTCGCTTTCAATAATACTGTCGAATTCGTACTCGGGTTGTTTGTACTTGTTCTTGAGTTCTTTATCAAAATTGCTGCTTTTACGCTCCTGGCCACCCTTATGAGGGCCTTTCTTATGAGGCGGCTTATTGGATTGACGCTGCTGTTTTGGTTGTTCTTTTCTCTGCTGACCGTTTACTGGTTGGGAGGTACGTCTGTCTTCCTGTTTTGGTCGATTCGGCTCCTCTTTTTTACCCTTTTGTTCAGCCGGTGCTTGTTGCTTTGGAGCTTGTTTTCTGGGAGCTTTTCGCTCTTTTGCTGGGGCCGGATCTGTGGCTTTAACAGTTTCTTGAACGGCCTTTGGATTGCTGGCTTGTACATCCAGAATCTGGTAAACCAGGTCTAATTTTTTAAGGGACTTAAACTTAGGTACGTTTAGGTCTTTTGCAATATCTTGAAGTTCAGGTAACTTCTTTGCTTTTAAGTCTGAAATTTCAAACATGAAATACGGTATGAATTATACGCTTGTTGAATAAAAATGAAGTCTGTGTTATTGGGATTTTTGAAGAATCTATATCCCTAGCGGTAAGAGCTATAACTAATAACGTGGCAATATTACGAATTATTTTATAGTTCTCGGGGTTTATTATTAAAAAAGACACGTATTTTTGCCACCTGCGAAGCATTAATGTTATGATTCAACGCATTCAAACGGTATATCTGCTCATCGTCTCCTTTATGGCCGGCGTACTTCCGGTATGGGCACCACTATGGAAAGCCGGTGATGCGGAGCTATTAGCTTATGACCATCCGTGGATCAAGTTTTTCTTTGTAGCCATAGCGGTTTTGGCACTTTATGCCTTGCTATCCTTTAAGAATAGAAAGAAACAATTTATACTGAACAGGCTAAACCTGTTCCTCAATCTTATTTTACTAGGAGTATTCGTATTTAGATCCCTAAATATATCCGGAGAAGCAGCGCTTTCTGAGAAGGGTATTGGGATGCTGATTCCGATCTTATCTATCGTTTTTTTGGTTTTGGCCAACAAAGCCATTAAAAAGGATGAAGATCTCGTAAAATCTGTGGATCGTTTACGATGACCTAACATCTTAGTACTATTAGTGTGTAAATCCCGGCTGTTTTCAGTCGGGATTTTTACTTGCCCCTTGATCGATCTCCAAGTTCGATCACTTCCAGGTCCTTGATCTCCTTACCATCAATTACAAAGCGAAGCATAGTTCGTATAGAATGAAGCCCCAGTCTGCCACATGCCCCTGGATTCATATGGAGCAAGCCCAGCTTGTCATCGTTCATTACTTTCAAAATATGGGAATGCCCGCAAATAAAGAGTTTAGGCGGATTTACCCGGATCTCTTCACGTACGTGCTGTCTGTATCGCCCTGGATATCCGCCAATATGAGTAATCCAAACGTCTACATCTTCACAAGCAAACCGTAGATCGAGTGGGAATTCACGCCGTACTACGGCATCATCTATATTTCCGAATACGGCTTTCAAAGGTTTTATAGTGGCAAGCTGATCAGTCACCGTTAAACTACCAATATCTCCTGCATGCCAGATCTCATCTGCATCCTTGGCATACCTCAATATGGCGCTATCCATGTGGCCATGTGTATCGGAGAGTAAAAGGATACGCGTCAAGATCTGAAATTTTGGTAAACCGTCTGTATGTGGAAACGGATATATTTGCAGAACAAAAGTAGTATTTAGCCTTGAGATACTTTGTCGAATTTGCATATGACGGAACGCCCTATCACGGTTGGCAGCGACAACCGAATGCTATTAGTGTACAGGAAGTTGTGGAAGATGCATTTTCTCTTTTATATGGAAAACCAGTTACTCTAACTGCAGCGGGCCGGACAGATACCGGGGTCCATGCGAGGCATATGGTTGCTCATTTCGACCTAAATGAAGCGTTGAATACCCAGGAATTCTGTTACCGCCTTAATAGCTACTTACCTAATGATATTTCTATAAAAAGGATTTTTCTGGTGACAGATAAAGCACATGCCCGTTTCGATGCTCTTGAACGTACCTATGAATATGTAGTGGTACAGCAAAAGGATCCGTTCCATCAGCATTCTGCTCATTATGTCCGACAGGCTTTGGATGTGGAGGCTATGAATAATGCAGCAGAAACTCTAGTGGGAAGAGCAGATTTCAAATGTTTTTCCAAGTCCAATACAGATGTTAAAACCTACATCTGCGAAATCAATCTGGCTCGATGGGTGTGGGAAGGAGACCGACTCGTATTTCGGATCACGGCAGACAGGTTTTTGCGCAATATGGTGCGCGCCATAGTAGGCACCTTGCTTCAGGTTGGAATAGGTAAATGGACGACTGAAGATGTTAAGACTATTATAAATTCGGGAAAGCGAAGCGAAGCTGGACCTTCAGTCCCTGCAAAAGGACTATATTTGGTGGATATATCATACCCGGAAAACCTGCTGGAAATCCATGGATCAGGAGATCGGTAAAGCCTTTGATTTTTCACTTTTTAAGCGCGTTTTGGCCTACACCAGGCCTTATCGCCTCACTTTCATTGCGGTTGGCCTTGCAGCCATCCTTTTGTCTGGCTTTGCCGTATTAACACCTTTAATTGTAGGAGAGATCATAGATGGCGCCATCAAAAAATCCGATGCGGATTATCTTTGGTATCTGACCCTGGCCCTTGGAGGGGTTTTGTTTGCCCAGGTGCTGTGCCAGTTATGCTTTACGTATTTCGCGAACTGGTTGGGTGAGTCTGTGATCAAAGATGTACGGATCAAACTTTTTGATCAGATGATGGGTTTTAAAATGAAGTATTACGACAATTCCTCCATTGGGGTTTTGGTCACCAGATCTGTTGCGGATATGCAACGTATTGGCGAGATTTTTTCCCAGGGCTTCTTTGTGATTGTCGCCGATCTTTTGAAAATGCTTGTCGTAGCTGCAGTTATGTTAGTGATCAACTGGCGTTTAGCGCTCATCGTATTTGCGATTATGCCCGTTATCCTGTATGCCACACGTGTCTTTCAACAAGCTATGAAAAAAGCGTTTATTGAAGTACGGGCCCAGGTGTCCAGTTTAAATTCATTTGTCCAGGAAAGGATAGGGGGGATGAAGATCGTCCAGCTATTTACACGTGAATCTCTTGAAAGTGAAAAATTCCGACAGATAAATGCCAAGCATCAGAATGCCTGGCTCAAGACGGTTTGGTACAATTCCTTCTTCTTTCCTATTGCCGATATTGTGTCTTCCATAACTATAGGTTTGATCGTTTGGTATGGCGGATTGCAAAATGTAACCCAGGTAAACGCAGAAGAGTACGGGACTATTTTTGCCTTTATTCTGTTATCCGGAATGCTTTTTCGCCCGCTGCGACAGATCGCAGACAAGTTTAATACGCTCCAAATGGGCATGGTAGCCGCCAATCGGGTCTTTAAAATTCTTGATACGGAGAGTAATATTGCAGATACTGGCGATGTTGCCCGTGAAGATGTGAAAGGGAATATTGATTTTGATGAGGTGAGATTCGGCTACATACAAGAGGAAGAAGTTCTGCACGGAGTCAGCTTTAAAGCAACAGCTGGGGAAACCGTGGCTATAGTAGGTGCGACAGGGGCAGGTAAATCTACCATCATAAATCTATTGAACCGTTTTTATGAGATCAACTCAGGATCTATTCGGATAGACGGAATCCCCATCCAGGATTTTACCCTGGCTTCGCTCCGAAAAAGGATCGCAGTTGTTTTACAGGACGTTTTCCTTTTTGCCGATACTATCGAGAATAATATATCCCTCAGAAACCCTGAGATCACCCGGGAACAAATTGTAGAAGCGGCAAAACAAATTGGTGTAGATCAGTTTATCGAAAGCCTTCCGGGCGGATATGCCTATAATGTGAAAGAACGAGGCACCATGCTTTCAAGCGGCCAGCGACAGCTCATTGCCTTCTTGCGCGCCTATGTAAGTAATCCGAGTATTTTAGTACTTGATGAAGCCACTTCCTCGGTAGACAGTTATTCTGAGCGACTCATCCAGCAGGCTACTGAGCAGATAACCAAAGGTCGTACTTCAATTATTATAGCGCACAGACTCGCTACCATTAAAAAGGCAGATAAGATCCTCGTTATGGATGCCGGCAAGATCCTAGAGACCGGAACCCATCAGGAACTTCTCAAACAAGGGGGCTATTACACCAAATTATACGAGGCCCAATTTATGGCCGAAGAAGTTGCCTGATTTAGATTTTCAAAATCTTTCACGGTAATAGTACCAGTGGCAAATAACAGAATGTAAATGAAGATTAGAAAGCCAATGTAGCCAATAATCAATAGCCCTATAAAAGCGATCAATCTGGCAAGGAAAGCTCCCCAATTATAGCGGTTTAGCATTTGTATAATATATATGATCAAAGAGACCATTAAAACGGATAAAAGCAGCGACCATAACATATAATTCTCTGGATCGAAATATAAGACAGCTAGCGTAATTGGGAAAGTAAGTATACTATATTGTGCTTGGGCATAGGTGATTACAAGTGAGTATTCAGTGAGATTATAGGCATTTTTGTTAAATGATAACCATCCGGCCAGTGAAAAGACCGGTATAAATAATAGGAAGAGCAATGATGAATACTCAATGGTAAATCCCATTACTTTATCGTTGAAATTTTGTAATCCTTCCGGATTGGCACCTGGGTTAAATACGATCAGATTAAGATCGTCCATTTTTTGCTGCATGAGGAGCACTATAAAACCCGAAAGGGTAATAGCGATTGTCATAAAGGCAATGGGATTCATATACTTTTTTCGCAAGCCCGTGATATAACCATGTATCACATCCACGGGATCCGTAAAAAGCGTAATTATGGTACTTATGAAGGAGTTGTCTATGTTAAAATAGGACTCAATGACGAAACTGAACAGGTTTTTTAGAGTCAATCGATTCCTTATAACTCTGGCTCCACATCTTTCGCAATAGAAAACCATATTTGAAAGCGGGTTCTTACAATTTTTACACTCCATTAATCTAATTCTGTTTTTAGCATTTCGGAAAGTACACCCAGATCTTTAAAAGGCACGAACTGCCCTCCTTTTAAGTAGGATATTTGTCCAGTCTCTTCACTGACGACCAGCGCTAAGGCATCTGTTTTTTCAGTGATCCCGGCTGCTGCCCGATGGCGTAAACCATAACGAAGGGGGATAGCGCGTTCATTGGAAATTGGCAGGATGACACGTGTGGCCGTGATAGAATTTCCTTCAATGATCGCAGCCCCATCATGCAACGGGCTATTCTTGAAAAAGATGCTTTCAAGAATGGGTCCGTTCACTCCGAGATTCATTGTATCCCCGGTAGCCTTAAACGCATCAAGGGAATTATTCTTTTTGAAAACCAGGATGGAACCTGTCTTACTTTTGGCCATTTTATCGCAAGCCTTGAGTATGGCATCCACATCGGTAACCACCCCAAACCCTTCTTGTTTCATGAAATTAAAACGCTTGGCAAATTTTTTCTTATCCAGGTTTGTAGTTCCTATCATCAACAGGAATTGACGTAATTCCTGCTGGAAAACAATGATGAGTGCGATCAGTCCGACCGACATAAATCCACCGACCATACTGCTGATCATTTTCATATCCAACAGCTGGGTCAGTTTCCAAAATCCCCAGACCATCACGATCCCAATAAAAATGTTGATAGCCACTGTACCCCGGACCAACTTGTAGATGTAGTATAGCAACACGGCGACAAGAAGGATATCAATGAAGTCGGTTACCTTAAATTCGAGGAAGTCTAAAAATTCCAACTTAGGGTGTTTTTGTAAAATTAGAAAAAATCAGGCTAGGTTGTGCTTAACGGCCTTCTTTCAATTTTTCGTACAGGCTAATGCATTCCATGGCTTCTTTAACGTCGTGTACTCTCAAGATGTTGGCCCCTCTTTCCAAAGCACTCATATGGAGTGCAGATGTGCCATTCAATGCTTCCTGAGGAGATGTGCCCAAGGTTTTGTATATCATAGATTTTCTACTAACACCAACAAGAACGGGTACTTCCAGGGTTTGAAATAATCCCAGCTGATCGAGCAACTCAAAACTCTGTTCTGTCGTTTTAGCAAACCCAAATCCCGGATCTATGACAATATCATTAATACCCAGTGCATATGCTTTGGCAAGTCTCTCTGAAAAATATAACAAGACTTCCTCAAGTAAATTATCGTATTCTGTCATCTTGGTCATCGTCTGAGGTGTGCCCTTCATGTGCATAAGGATCAAAGGAACCTGGTATTCTTTGGCCAGAGTAAGCATTTTATCATCGGCATGCCCACCGGAAATATCATTTATGATACAGGCGCATTTGTCAAGAGCAGCCCGGGCCACTTCACTTCTAAAGCTATCTATAGAAATTAGGACATCCGGAAAATGTGTGATAAGCGACTGCACTACAGGGAGAACCCTATTGAGCTCTTCTTCCGTTGAAATATGAGTAGCATTAGGCCGACTGCTATACCCGCCGATATCGATAAA
>Ga0265309_10000050_pt1 | contig 33904 bp, 39 predicted proteins | sample Helome_FD_192492 | JGI IMG/M metagenome (GOLD analysis project Ga0265309, IMG submission 192492) | Marine sediment microbial communities from subtidal zone of North Sea - Hel_20160524 (Illumina Assembly) | ecosystem: Environmental > Aquatic > Marine > Subtidal zone > Sediment ...
TCCACTGCTACCTAGCAAACTCTAAGATAGCAACAGCAACAACTATGATTACAGAGATAGACGCAAACCCACCCTGCATCATCTTCTCCAGCCTATCAAAGCGTCTGTTATGCTCATCAAGTTGTAGCTGGATCATTTGATACCGTAAGGCACACTCAGCTTCATGCTTGTCTAAACGTGCTAATGCGTCATCTACAGAATTCATACCGACTTCCTTTTATTAGTTTACCAAGGTACGCCAGCGGCAGTAACAGGGTTCTTCTCTGCTTCAATCTTAGCCGCTATAGACGCCTCAGTTGCTTCCTGATCGACAGTCTCCCATACCCAGCCTAAGACTACCTCTTCGGTTAAGTCAGCGTAGGGGACGTAATCAGGGGCTGTAGGGTCTGGTGTGAAACCTACAGTGCCGTATGCAGAGGCAGAGAATGTTTCTTCACCTACAGTTTCAGACTCACTGACACGCCAGTGTGCTACTACTACTGCACCGTCCATGTCTGCTGGTTGTAAGTCTCGCTCAAGTGTTGCAATAGTCCATGTAGCCATTAGTTAGTCTCCGAATGCGGCTACACAAATAGCCTGTACGTTAGCGGGTTCAGACGAGTAGTCGTCGCCTGATTGAATTACATGACGGTGATACGACTGTGAAATTACAGCGCCGTCTTCGAGTACACGAGTAGCAGTCCGTACTTGAACAGAGGTAGTGGCGTTGCCGTCCTCGTCTTGTCCTGTGACGACTTCGATCTTGTCCGCTGTTACTTCTTTAGTTAGTGACATGTTGTCTCCTTAGTTAGTCCAGCCCCAGAGTCCACTGAGGCTATTTAGGGTTATACAAAGTAAGTGGCGGTTACTCTAATATCGGAAGTGCCTGTAAAATTACCATGAGTAAGTCTGTTGGTTGACGTAGCAGTTCCGTCTCGTATCTCTAGTACAGTACCTCCAGTGCCTGCTCGAATAGCAGGCGCAGAAGTTAAGCTTGCTAAAGCTATATAGTAGGTCGCAGAGCCTCCTCCCTTTTCACTACCAGCACTTACAGTAAAAGGAAGCCCGCTTATTTCTGCGTGGCCCGTACCTGATCCTAGAGTGGTTAAACGGACAGAAGCAGTAACATACACTGTGTTGCCTATTTTTGTGTAAGTGCCCTCTTGAGTAGCGTAAACATTACCTGTGCCACTACCACCAAAAGTAAGGGTAGGAGTCCACGTCCCTTCTTCGTAGTCATCCAGCTTGTTCGCAAAGCCTGTGCCGCCGATGTATACACCGTCAATTGCCGTAAAGGTGTTGGCATTGATGTTTCCGCTAAAGTGACCGTCTTTGAAGCGTCCACTGCCGTAGCCTAAGTCCATCGTGCCATTCGCTATTGCACCAGCGTTAGTGGACGGAGCAATAATTCCGTGTGAGCCGTTGTCTGTGAATATAAGCCCAGAGTGTAAAGAAGCGGAAGGACCACTAATATATACACGACTACCAGCGGTGCCAATGGAGCCGACTGTTGAGCCATTTTTGTTGAACGCCAGTATGCCACCGTCTGTAGAGGTTCTGTTGAAGTAACCAACATAGCCGGCATTAGCCGTTGCTTTATGCGAACTTGCTCCAATAACGCCGTCTTCACGGGCTACAAGCTGATTATCACTTGCGGTTCCTGTGCCGTTGCTCCACGGTGTTGTCGAGGTGCCCCCAACCAACACGTTTTGGCTCGAATCGATGCGCATGGCTTCAGTGTTGTTTGTACCGAACGCTAAAGCACGAAATGCGCTGTTGCCATAAATCATAGCCTTGTCAGCGTCATGTTCTATTTTAGTGCTGTAACCGCCATTATCGACGGACATTACTACACCGGCTGTATCCGTTGTCGAACCTACTGTAAGCAAGGCGGACGGGCTGTCATTACCAATGCCGACCCGTCCCACTGAGGAAATCCTCATGACTTCGGCGGCGGCTGTAGTAACGTCACCTCTAGTGCGGAACACCATTCCGTGTGATGATCCGAAGGTATTTTCAGAAACAACATCGATAGCACCACGGGCCAGCGTCGGAGTCGTGCCAGAGCCACCAGAAGTGTCGTCGGAGTAGAAACCAAGAGAGGCAACCGTGTCACCAGTGGTGAACGAACTATCGCGCGAGTCTGTGATACTAAGCTCGACGGCTGATCCAGCTACTTCGAGGGCAGAGCTAGGCGAGTCCGTGCCGATACCTACGTTGCCGTTTTGGTCGATACGCATGGCTTCTGTTACGTCTGTAGTTGAAGCTTTTCGTGTGCCAAAAACCAGCTCACCCATTACATTGCCCGAATAAGCCGTATACTCCGCTTGGACAGCCGCTATAGACTCGTTATAAGAGCCTCCTCCAACTCTAAAATTAACGCCTGCATAGGCGCCAAATCCCGAAGCGTCTTGATTAGTAATATCAATAGCCGCAGTTGTAGGCCCAAAAGTTGTCCCAGTGTCTGCAGTGCTGACTGTCAGCTTATCTCTGATGTTATTTGAGCGACCAATACCCAAAGACTCCGCAGACGCATCCCAGAAAAACTTCGCAGTCGTGCCAGTGTCCTCAAACAGCGCCACATCGCCATTGGCAGATATTCTTAGTCGAGTTGTTGCAAAATCGTTAGCGCCTGTAACAAAGTGAAACGAACCAGCGGCGTCAGTGGCTCTAATGTAGTTAGCGCCTGCTCGTGCAAAGTTTAACGAGCTAGTAGACGTTGGAATGGTGATGTCGCCCTGAGCAGTCTGAACAGTCAAACCATCAGCCGTCACAGTACCTGACACGTCGAGGGCTGTGGTGGGCGCTGCGTTGCCGATACCTAGTCGTTCTGTACTGGCATCCCAGACGAGCGATTGATTAGTGCCAGCCGAATTGTAAAAGCCGATGTCGCCGCCTTGGTTTACTTTAATTCGGTTTTTAGTTGTTGTTCCGGTTTGTATAAATACAGAATCATTACTGTTTAACTTTGAGGAACTCGTTTCAAAATCGAGAACGCGATAGCCGCCAATTTCTTGATAAATTCTATTATCAGCAAACTTTATAAAAGTATCGGTGTCGCCTGTGTGTATAATTCCGTCGGTATTTACAAAGCCCGTAACGTCGATGCCTGTTGAGGTGGTGGCTATTTTAGCTGATCCGTTGTGGTAAAGAGTGGCGGCACCGTCTTGCTCAAACTTAGCCATATATTCAGCAAAGCTATTGCTTGTTAATCGTATGTCAGAGCCATTTGTATCTATAGCTAGATATCCTGTACCTGCGTCTGTAATTCGACTATCGCTACCATCATGGTAAATCTGTAAGTCTGAGCCAGCACCGAAGACAGCCTTTGAGTTATCAGCAAACTCTAAATTTTCATCACTAGCGTCCCACGTAAGCTTTGCGGTAGCTCCTCCGTCTTCATAAAACTCTACGTCGCCGCCGTCTGTTATTCTTAGTCGCTTAGTGGCAGTATCGCCTGTATAAAAGTTTAAACTAGGGCGTCCGTCTGTAACGTCTTCGTTAGCTTCTATGTATGTGTAAACAGGGCCAACAGAATTTGTAATGCCCAAGCCAATTCTGTTTGCTGTAGCAGTATTGCTAGAGTTTGTATTTAAGAAATTAACATTATTTAAAACACCACTTGAAGATCCATCAATAGTCAAACCGTCAGCCGTAACAGCGCCGGTAATATTAATGTTGCCTGTGCCAAGAATATCGCTTGAAGCCAAGCTTATAGCAGTACCACCAGTAGTGTTACCGTTAGCAAGGACTTCAGCGAGTGTGTCTGACGTAGCAACCTGAGAATCTACATAGGACTTGATCGACTGTTGTGTAGCCAATGCCGTAGCACTGTTGCTAGACATGTTGTCTTGGTCAAGGATGTCAGTAACTGTGACTGCACCTGTACCTGACAGGCCGTCAAACTCTACAGTACCTGTGACTGTGACGTTGCCTGTTACTGCTGTAGTGCCTGTTATTGTTGTGTTGACGGGTATTTCTAAGGCATTAGCATCAATATCTAGAATTGTATTGCCGCTAGTGTCTTGAATTAATAAGTTATCGTTACTGCCTTTCAACCGATTAACGCTAAGAGTGTTGCTGTTAGGATTAAACATTAAACCGTTGTCGTCTACCTGAAGAACCTTGGCGCTACCGCCGTCTCCAGTTGCGTTCATAAACGGTACGTTGTAATCAGCGTCTGTATCGGATGAAACAGTTAGATCAATAGATGCGGCGGCTACGTTGGTGATGCCAGAGCCGTTACCTGTAATAGTGCCTGTAAATACGGGATTTTCTTTGTTTGACTTTGAGTTTACCGCCGTTTCAATGTTGTCAAACTCTGTACCAAATTCAGCGCCTCGAATGATTTTTCCTGAGTCGCCTGATGGCAAGGAGTCTTTTGCGGCAAAGTCGGTTGTCTTTGTGTAATTGGTCATGGCTAAGCTTCCCCTTGCCTAATTTAAATCCAGAAAAAGAAAAGGGGCCATTGCTGGCCCCGAAGGTCTATTAGGCAGGAACTGCCATAATGAAACCGGCTTCTGGACGGTATGCCTGGACTCCGTAGAGGCAGTCAGCAGTGTACAGAGTCGAGAGGTACTCTTGCTTATACTGGGTCTGTGAGCGTACAGACAGTTGCTCTGCAAGAACTACGGCGTCTTTGTGGAACAACAAAGCGGCGCGCTTACCTGAAGCGATAGTTGCACAGTTGTTAGAGACATAAACGTCTACACCGTACAAGTTACCGATAAGCCCAGATTGAACTACTTGACCACCAACAAAGTCGGTAGACACGTAACGCTCAATACCCATGATTGAGTTCCGAGTAACTGGAGGAATAACAAGGCAACGATTTTCCATCGGCACATTGTTGTCGTCCATCTTCTGAATCATGTCACGGAAAAAGCCGTCATCGAATGCAGTGTTGGCTGGAAGAGCCTGACCTGTAAACGCAGTGGTAGTACCGTTGTTGTTAAAGAAGGCCGCACTGTTTTGATAGCTAGCCGCTACTGGAGAAAGAGTCATTGTTCCATCACCAAAGCCAGTGGCTACAGCGTGAAGGTCAGTGTCAATCTTAGTAGCAAGAGCGTAACCAGCGTCTTCAGTGTAGAACTGGCGGAGGCTGTTAAGTGCTTGTACTTCTACGATGTCTTCGATAAGACGCGAGTATTCAAAGTGACGGTTAACGTCAATTGCAAGCTCACTTTCAGTGTTAGCAATAATGTTAACAGCAACATTCTCTGCCTTTACACTTGCGTCAGCACGTGTGGGCTTAGGAATATGGAGCTTGTCGCCCTTCTTGCCTGTCATTGAGAGCTTTTTTACAAGAGGAACCATCTTGAGGTTCTTCTGGTATGCGGCAATGATTTCATCACTCCAGATTTCTGGAATAAAAGTTGCCGCTTCAGTTTTGCCAGTAATACCCGTGGCGCCGGGATATGGGACAGTAGCCATGTTAATCTCCTAGATCATTTGACTCGGCCCTCTGCGTAAGCTGTCAGAATTTCATTCGACAAACTTTGGTAACGCTCGGGGTCCGTTTTCATTAGTTTAATAATGTCGGTCCTGCGATATATTTTTTTACGTGCCTTTTCAGCACTGCCTTGCGCTCTGCCTGTACTAGCCGCTTTGAGCTGTTGCTTACGCACTTGCTTTTCAACATTAGCAGTTTGCTGTGCAACTACTTTACGCTCTTTCCAGAGTGAAAATAGTTCATCAGCCGCGTCCGCATTGTACTCTTGGTCAGCTTCTACAAACAATTGAGTCCTAATCTTTGATGCTTTAATCCACTCTGCAAACTTATTGTCAGCAAGTATCGTCTGCATGTCTGGGTGTTTATTACCTAGACTGGCTAACGCCGCTTGCTTCTTGTAGTCCGCAGTGTATCTCTCTGCTTCTCTGATTTTAGGATGGTTATCAATTGCGCGATTAACAGCTCCTTGAGGGTCCGTAAAATAATCAATATCGCTTTCAGGCTCAACATTGTGCTGTTGAGGTGCTTGCGATTGCGGTTGAGTAGTTATGTACTCGTCCACTACCTTACGAAGCTCACCAACCTCGTTAGAGTGCCGACTCATCACCTGTTCTACTTCTTGGTGCATCTGAACAACTTCTTTCAGAGATTTACCACGGTACTTCTCTGGAATTTCGCTATCAGTGTCTTGCTCTACTAGGGCTTGAGATTGTTCAACTTGAAGAGTTTCCTCTTTCTGCTGGGTCTCTTCGGCTTCGGTTACAACGCTGTCCACATTGCCCTCTTCTTCGAGGTATGGATCAACCATTGTTGCTCTAGACATATTAAACTCCGTGAACTAAGTCATTGTGGAGATTTAGATTTCCTGCCTGCTTTTTCGTGTTCTCGTACCCACTTTATGTGGCGACCCGGAAAGTCTCCACTAGATCCGTCAAGTACGCACTTAGGAGCTGACAGCATTTTAGTAGCATTAGCGCCACAACCGCACCTACTGGTTGTGACCCCGTTGCTTACCATTTCTTCAAATACATGTCCGTTAGTACAACGGAAGTCATATATCTTATACATCTTCCAATTCTTGATCTTCCGCTTCGGCTTGCTCTCGCGCCGCTGTAATCGTTGATTCTAAATTGATTACCGTCGCAAATGCAGATACTTGGCCTTTACGGAAGAACAAATCCTCCTCGTTTTTAACCGTCTGAATATCAGCCAATTGCTTGGCATTATTAGACAGCTCTTCCATGAGTTGCTTAAAACCGGAATGGTTAAACAGCTCATTATAATTGTTAAAGTACTCCTCAAGTTCTGGCGTCATTCCTTTCTCCTTTGTTGATACTGTGCGTTTTAACACGGTTTTAAATAAATGTCAGGCTTTTCTGGTTGGTTTTTTTGCGGTCTTAGCCGCCTGCTTAAAAGCCTTATTTGTAGGTGCGCCTTTTGCACCAGGCTTTCTCATTGTTTCACCAGAACCTTTTGCAATACGATTTCGTTTGGCTCGTATGTTAGCGTAAAGACCTTTTTTAGGCTTCATTGGCTACTCCTTAATAACCGTATGGCTTTTTAACTTTCTTTTTCTTTTTACCGGGCATAGCACTCTCCTTACTTTTTGTGGACTTTTTGAACTGCAAAATCCGCTGACTTAGATGCGCCTTTGTGAGGCTTATAGCCACCAGCAGGATCTTTCATTAGCTTGTAGTTACTACCTTTCTTCATCCAGTGATGACCGTCCGGTGCTTTAACTTTCATAGATTGTCACCATTTAACTTTATTGGCCCAATATGCCGCAGAACATTTACCTTTTGCAATATTTTTAGCATGGCGAGCCTTAAAAGATTTTCGCTTTGCTTTCATCTTTTCTGACTCTCCTTCTTTTGGCTTTCCTGCGGTACTAGCCCCTTGCTCGCCAAACCGAATAGTCTTTACTTTGCCATCATCACACTTAACTACAACTACATGAGATTTGGTGGGGTGGCTAGGCGTTCGTTTTGGCTTGCTGAATCCGCTTACTCCCGCCCGAGCCACGCTTGGGTGTTTCTTTGCCATTAGACAACTCCTCTACCTTGGCCTCCAGCTCCGTTATTCGCTGGAATGTTCCCTGGAACTCCTGGTTGACTCGCTGGAGCAGGGCTTTTAGTTCGTAATCCGTCAGCATTACGCTTTCCCTCTATTTGCTTTTCTTTAAGGAGAGTGTCAGCAACTTTCATGCGTCGCTCGAACTCTTTGTCCTCTTGATCGCCTTCACGCAAGTTTCTAGTAACTGCGTTAATCTTGTCAATCTCTAGCTCTTGCGGAACAACTGCCGCTTCAGCCGCGAGCTTCTGCGCTCTAGCCGCAGATTCCTGTGCTTGTGCAGACAGGGCCGCAGTTTGTGACTGCTGGAATTGCATTTGCAATTGTTGTGCCTGCTGTTGCATCTGCTGGGCTTGTGGATTTGGTTGCATTGACTGATTCATTGCCGCTAGCAACTCTTCGCGATTAGACAGGTTCATATTGTCTACAATCGACTGAATGAGCGTTGCATACATTGGGGAGTCTTGACCCATAGTCTGAAGCAACTGAACTAGCTGAGTAACCTCGTACTCTCTAGCGATAATGCCCAGAGTACTACTAGCGTTGAATTTGTAATCAGCAACAGGGTAACTTTCGGGATCAAACTGCATATACCTATAAGCGGCTTTCTTAACGAATGGTATCAAGAAAGACTGCTGAAAGTTAATTAGTGTGCGTTTGTGGCGTTTAATGACTGCGCCGAGGGACATACTAATACCGGCGGCAGTGGACTCGCCGTTAACTTGACCGGCAATACCCGCAGAATCTACTGCACCCGTTGCCTGCTGTACCATCTGCTGTAACGCACCGGCCTGTGCAAAGGTAATCTGATTAACCTGACCAAAGTTAAACGGCTGAAGAACCTCTCTAGGATCTCCATTAGTTAAAATCATTTTTCCGGGGCGTATTTCTGGCTTAGCGCCTCTAGGAAGGCGAGTTGCATCAATCGCCATCATCGGATGGATTGTCAGGCTTAACGCATCAATCCTTGCTCGAAGCTCGGTGTCCAATGCTTTCTGGCTGTTGTAGCCTTTCTCACAGACGCCACGACCCCAGAAGCGACCAGGCACTACATCCCATGGGAATGCAACGACAGGACGGTCATTCATCATGTAGGGATTGGCCTCTGCTTTAAGCAAGATTCCGCCATTCGCAATAACGATTACGGCCTCTATGTATTTGCCGTCCTCTTCCGTTTCCTGCTCGCCATCATCATCCATTGCTGAGTTAAGCAGGTCTCTAGGAACAAGACCATAGTATTTAGTAAGCCGCACTTTGTCGTCGTTATAAATTGTAATGTCTTGATCGGGCTCAAGCTCGGTATCAGGAGCGGCGCTACCTACATACGTATCACGATAAACACCCTGCTCTTGCAGTAACTCTACTTGGTGACGACTAACAAATTCGTCAATACAAACACCCAGAGCTTCATTTACGTCTGTAGCTACTGGGTCAATTAAGAAGTTCTGCGGCATAACAGGGCGCAGTTTTACTTTTACTCGATCAGTTACGCTGACGCCGACCGCCTGAAGATCGCCATCCATAATGGGCTGGGTTGCAGGAGCCATCTCCTTCATCTCTTCAATGACAATCTCGCCGATGCCCGTACCAAACACTGCGGCGTTAATCAGGCATTCTGCAACGGCCTTACGTACCATGCAGTCTTCAAAGTCTTCGGTAAGCTTGTTCCTTAAGAACATCACATCTTCTTTCGAGGTGTCGCCCATGTTGTCAGAAACGTCAAACCACTTACCTCTGCCAAATGTCGCCTCTTCTAGCTCTGCAACATTAGATTCGACAGCTTGTTGAAGGGCGGGAGAGATAATTCGACTTCGCTCAGATTTGCGCTCACTGTCAGAAGGGTCCCAAATTCCGCGCCACAGCCGATAATACTCTTCAAATCTATCTTCATAGTTTGATTCGTAATGATCGCGCCAATCCTCGCACTTATCCATAACCCAGTTTTCTACGGACTCTTCAATCATAAGTGGATCTTGTTCATATAGTTCAGTCATGTCAGTATCCCGCTACCACGTCTAGTATTTCGTGGTCTTCAATTTCGTATTCGTAGTCATAAGCGACTTTCGCAAGCTGGTCAATATAAGCTAAAGCGTCCACCAAGTCATCGTGTGTCAAAGGATCAGGGAATTGGAACAGTTGGTCAAGGAATCTTATGTTCCATTCTGCCTTCCTCAGCGTAATGTACCCGTTTTCAAATCTACCTTGAAGCGCCCACATTACCCGATCTGTTTTTTTGCGGTTGCCGTGGGTTAGTTCTTCTATCCTAAAAAACGTGCCGTGTTTTTTCTGGAGGTCAATAAGTGGCGACATTACTGCCTGCTTGGCTATTCCTCTTTCGATGCCCACACTAATAGGCTTGTAGTCTCTTACGGCTTGAAAGATTTTCATGGCCGTTTCATTGAGTTCCCATCGTCCGTGGATGATGTTTTCCACAAACCAGCCATGCTCATTGACCTTTACAACAGTAATCGCCGTCTCATCGAGCTTAGTGTTTTTCGTGCGCTTTTTATTAACTTCTTCAAATCCCGCCAAATCAATCGCGATGTAGTAATCACCCTCACTCGGGCCTTCTTCCGCGACTTGTACCCAATCTTCCTTAAACATTTCAGAGCCACGAGCTTCAAACGACGCCATAAATTCCTGACGAAACGCATAAGACGACATAGAGCGTTTAGCAATATCAATTTCGTCTTTGTCCAGTAGTGGATTGTCATAAGAAGTAAAGTGCCAAGCTTTGTACGTCGGATCATCATCTAACTCCGCATATTTATACAGTTCATAAAAATGGTTCCTCCCCATCGGCGTACCAATAAACATGGCACAGCCCTTTTGGTCGGCCAAGGCTGGTCTTAGGATCTGTTCAAATACGTCAGGCTTCATGTCTGCGTACTCATCTAGCACTAAAAACTTGAGGCTGACACCTCGCATTGTCTCTGGCCTATCCGCCCCTTTGAGGCTGATGGTTGCTCCGTTGACCAACTTGATTTGCAGATTATTAATGTGACTACCAGCAATAACAGGATGTCCCAACTCCATAAGCGTCTGCCACATGATGTCTCTGGCTTGTCCCTGAGTAGGTGCGACGTAAAATACATGGCCTCTGTCTGCCTGAAGTGCGTTAACTATCAACATCCACGCGGCAAGGCGGGACTTACCTGTCCGCCGTCCTGCCGCAACTATCTTAAACCGTGTTTCATCTGCCCAAACGTCTTGTTGCCAGGGCAATAACTCAATCTCAAGATCCATTAAAGTGACACCGCATTAAGAATAGGTCCACATAACTGGAGTAGTGTCCCTAGTATCTACGTGAATAAAGGTTCTTGCTACGCCAATACCGCTAAATCCCATTTTTAACGCGTTATGTACGATATTCATGCGCTCTGTGCCGCTAGATACCGCAATATCCGCGGCAATACCCTGATTATGGGTGCCTGGAATTTTTTTTCTGGCCTCATTGGGGTGGGTTTCGTCCCTGTACCCCGAGCTAATAGTAAAAGGAAAGCCGCATTCTTCCCGCAAGGCGTCTAACTTCTCCAAAAACGCAGGGTCCATCTCGTTCTTGTTAGTGTGAGTGCAGTTAAACTCCGTAATATCAAAGTATTTCACCGTTGTCCCCGTCTATTACCGTAGGTTGGATAGTAGAGGCATCAAACTCTTTGACCTCTGTGTTACCAACGCCTGTTATGTTGATCTGAATAGCAGATTTGCCGCTGTTTTGCACGACATCTTTCTCAAATGCCGCTACTGGGAGTATTCGGTCCATGACTAACTTCCATGCCGCGGCCTGATTCTTGTGGTCATGGTCTAAAGCCGCATCAAAGATAGTGTCTAATACCCTTTTGGACTTAGGAGAGGCCAGCATACGAGCCTTATACTCGTTAATGATAGTAGCATCACCCTTTGGTCTGCCTACTGACTTCCTTCCGCCGGGGGAGTTAGCGGCTATATCCTTCTTGGAAGGACGACCTGACTCCTGTTTGCGTTGCTTTATCTCTTTCTTTCTTCGCTGAACGTATGATTCTTCCATAAATTAAAGAAGGCTTATTCGCCCTCCTACCCTCCCTATCCTATATATATCTATTTGGTTAAACAATACTCTTAACCTCTTTTTTTTCTAGAATGCCCAGAATGCCCCTGATGCCCATAGATTAGGGGGCGGGTTAACCATACCTTATAACTTAATGGAATTAAAACCCCTGGCATATATCTAAAAGAAACAGACACTTAACGTAAACTCAAAATACCCTTTTATTGTATCTGGGTGGGAACTACATATACACGGTCCGCAAGTTACCCCCCCCGGTACCTGTTTGACTCTGTGGTTTGACGAATGATTCCGGTTGATCTGCATGATGAGCGGTCGAGTGTGAATGTCCACGCGGGAGCCACAGAGGACACACACACGGATAACATCAGCATATGAATAGAATCCCAATGACAGAGCAAGTGCGCTCCTTAGCCAAAAGTTCCTATTTGTCATTACCGCCTTCGGAAAGAGTATCACCCGCGGAATATCCACAAGGGCCGCGAGAATAACGGTTTCCACGCTACGCGCGGACCCTCCGCGATTCACTCGGAAGTCCCCCTTGCAGAGATTCCTTTCCCGGGTGATCCACTGTCCTTGTCGGAAACGACAGGAACTTTCAACTAAGGAGAAATACTATGTCATTAGAACTCAATCCAAATTCAGGTTTAGCATTCCGCAATGATCGTGGTCTTGAGCGATCCGACAAAGCTCCACAGTTCAAGGGCGAGATCCTCTTCGAGGGCAAGCGCATTGAAGTAGCAATCTGGGAGCGCAAGACGAAATCAGGTAAGACGATGCTTAGCATGAAGGTTGATGACAAGCATGCGGCTGAGATCGAGCGAACAGAGCGACGCCTCGATTACCTTCACAATGTTGCCAACGCTGGCAAGTAACCGATGGGGCTTCGGCCCCTTTTATTTATTAACAATGAGGAGTAGTGCAATGGAAGAGTTTTCTATATTGGTTTTGTTTGTAGTGCTTATATGCGTTAGCGCAGTTTGTTTAATAGTGATGATGATAGCGGCGCTTAACTTACAGCCTATGGTGGCTTTGTTAAGTGGCATGGTTGGCATCGCAACAATGGTAGCAGTTTGTTATTTAGGAGATGAGTTATGAGTAATTTAGTAAAAGCTTTAGAAGAAGTTATACAGGAGTGTGGCTTGCTGATGGCAACGCTCGATGATTCAACCAAGGCGGCATACAATGACTCTGCTACCAAAATCGGTGGGACTGTCTTTGTTAGGCTAAACCTTGTTTGGACTGCGCTATCCGATGCAAAGCGTATTGCCGAAGAGTTACACCTAGAAGTAGCTCAGCGAGTTTATTGCGTTGAGGTAAACACTCATGTTGAGCAGACAATCAAAGTGCTGGCAAGAACTGAGGAGGATGCGATAAGCCTCGCTTTAGAAACGGCTGAAGGTTATATCGAATCAACGCTTGGCGAGAAGCATGATGTCAATCTATGGAGTGAGGGCTATTCGTACGGCGATGAGTCACCATTAGACGACGATGCCGATGTCGAGTTTGATTACAGCGGTCATGATGACGGTCCCGAAGACAATCTTCATTACATTAATGAGCGGTAAAAGCTGTCGCAATTGTCTCATTCAATCAATAACTTTTGATAACTTTGCATAAGTTTGATAAAGTTTACTCATCGGCTGGGGACACAGCCACTAACCAAGGGAGATAAACATGGAAGTAATCAAAATCACACATAGCTACCAAGGCGAAACCACTGTCAAGGTGGCGCGTGAGACTGCAAAGGCAGTTTTACTTGCTGGTAACGCAAGCGAGGCTTGGTTTCCTAAAAAGGCAATTAGCGATGATAACTGTGTCGCGGATTGGTTTTCGCTCAGTATTGAGCATTGTTTTTTGTGGCAAGCGCCATACACAGATGCCGCATAAGCGGCCTTTAACAAAAACTGTTCGGGGCTCAACACCCCGGACTTTATCAACCAACGGAGTACAACCTATGAACTATGATCGAATCCTTGACCTCGTATCGTCTGCGATGAAAGACGAGACAACGTGGCGTAAGACATGGCAGTCACAATCTGGCTTACATCAAAACTGGATTAGCAAAAAGCCATACAACGGCACGAACCAGCTGATGACTATGATCTCAGCTCACATCTCAGGCTACACAAAACCCTACTGGCTTACCTACAAGCAAGTTGTTGAGCTTGGGGGCACAGTCAAAGGGCAGAAAGCCACGCCTGCAATCTTCTTTGGATCTGCTAAAGACAAGAACCACGAAGACAAAACCTACAAGTTTGCAAAGCTGTATAACATCTTCAACATCGAGCAGACTGGCATTGAGTTACCTGAGATAGAAACCAGAGTCACAAAGCTTGAGCGCCCTTACGAGATAGCCCAAGCATTGAATGTCGAAGTCGAATCTAATCCAGCCCATGGCCCTAGCTATAGTCCGTCGCGTGACTTGATACGGATGCCAATGCCTGGGCAATTCGAGTCTGACGATGCACATCAATCTACCTTTTACCATGAATGCATTCACTCCACTGGTCACAAGTCTAGGCTTGACCGTGATCTTGCCGGCTCATTTGGCAGTGAAGACTATGCAAAGGAAGAGCTAGTAGCAGAGCTTGGATCTATCTTCTTATGCGCACAGCTTGGTGTGACGTATGACATTGCTCAACACGCGAGCTACCTTTCCTCATGGGAGAAGGCAATCAAGTCAGATCCTAAATACCTACTTAAAGCCGCGACGTCAGCAAGAAAGGCAAGCGAGTATTGCATGTCGCAGTTCACCATGATGCGGAAATATGAAGCCGCATAACGTCAGGATTCCGCACCCCGGCTTTTGCGGGGGCTGCGGAAATCCCTCCTCACCAACAAAGGAAATAAACAATGATGCCTTATCCGTTTGATTGCCCAATGTGTGACGGGCGTTACTGGGAAGAAGATTCGATTACTTATGATGATGAGTATGACGATCACATCTGTCATCACTGCTCTGATGAGTTGCAAGCAGAGCGCAAAGAAATTGCTAACGCAGAAAAAGGAGATATGTAATGAGCTTAACCAAAGAGTACGTAAGTAAAGCATGCCCTGAATTGTTAGATTCAGAAGTAAAGATCCTGATCGATAACCTGCTTGACTTGTATGACCCAAGCGAAATCTACCCGCAAGTAGTCAGGGTGACAGCAAAGAGTTTATTTCCGTACGTTATTACGACGGAACATGTTGTGGCTTATCTCGACGGGCGTGATCGAATCGTTAACGCTATCGAGTTCTTGAAAGCCGCACACAACCAGCTCGACAAGATCCCCAAGCTGTCCGATAACTGCGGCACCTTGATGATCGAAATTAATTCGTGTGTCCACTATCTAACCGATGAGCTCCGGGAGCTGGAGGCAGATAGTGCAGAAAGCCAATGACCGATACTACCCGGAGACCTTACTCCGGGTTTACTTTAATTACTGCGCCGCCAATGATGTGCGTCCGACGTTCGAGGACATGGACGATTTTATTGGCGAGATCCTTGGCAACAAACAGGTCAATGGCATACCTTCATACAGAACAATTGATGAGGTGTTTAACAATGAATAACAAAATTTATATCAAGGTCGAGGCTATCGTACCCGATGATGCAAATGAATTTGAAGGCGCAGACATTGACGACTTTGATCGGGTTAACTGTGTAGCCAAACTTTTTGTAGATCCCGAAGAAATCGACGCTGAATACATTGTGTTTAATTCAAGCGACAGCCATGAGTTCTGGGGCCAGGTATTTGATGAGCCGACCGACGTGCTGATGAATACCAGCTGTATGTGGCATGGAAGAAATATCATTAACGCAGAGGATGTCTGCTGGGCACTTGAGGAGACGTTAGGATGAAAGAGTTACCACTTGATTCGCTGGAAGATTCAATGCGCCAGTTAAGAGAGATGACCGGCGCAATGAAGGCGGTCCCGACGATGACTAGCAACGTGTGCGATTGGCACATGAATGACTACATCGACATGATTAAAGCCGATTACCGGCGAGGCTGGGAGGATGCGCTGGACGGAAGATCAAACCTTAACGCGTCCATTCATTACAGTTATGGATACGATGACTGTAAAGAGTGGAGGCTCAGCTATGACTGAGTTGTGGCAGTGCGTTGCTTGCCAGCAGTGGATGGAATCTGGGTTCTTAGATGACGATCAGGTCTGCATTGATTGTGATGAGCTGGAGAACGACAGCAATCCAGATGAGAAACAAGAGTGGCAGGAGTTCGAGCCTTACTGTTAGACTGCCCAAGTCCAAGGCGACCTCTGTACTCCTCGCCTGTTGAGCCGGTTGACAGCGCCCCGGTGGGCAAAATCGCTGTTCCTACCTGAAGTGGCACGATGCTTGCAAAGTGTTGGCACTTGACATACTCCCTTGCTATGACACCCTGTCCAACTATCAACCACCAGCGGCTGGCCCGCTCAGGAGTAGGCTATGACTACTAAGCCCGAAGAGGCACTGATAAAAATTCGTACGGAAAAAGATACGCCCATAGAACTTTGTTAGGGGGAAGCCGTGAGCTTACTTGATTACTGTATAACTGAACATCAACGCAAAGTTATTACTCTGCACGAAGAAGGGCTAGGCTATCAAAAGATCGGCGAAAGGCTCGGCATTGGCAAATACTCTGCCAGAGACATTGTAAAAAATGTAAAGGGCAAGGCCGCATCAAGAGGTCACTCTCCGGATCACGATATGACTCACACTGTCCCTGTAGGATTTAATGTTAGGGGCGTCTCCACTTATTACAACGATGAAGGTAAGCCAGTAGGCCAATGGGTCAAGTCGGCCAGCGACAAAGAAGTTCAGTTCCAAATGATGATCGAGCGAATTGAGTTAGCGTGCGAAGGCATTAAACCTTGGAAGCCAGTCAAAAAACCAAAGGTCACAGAGGACGATCTGCTGTCATTGTTAGTTATTACCGACTTTCACCTAGGCTCTTATTGCTGGGGTCAGGAGACTAGCGAGGACTATGACACTAACATGGCGCGGGATTTGTTCTTGTCTAGCGTTGCAGAAATGATCGACAGCACCCCAAAAAGCAAGATCGGAATGCTTTGCAATCTCGGTGATTTTCTTCATTGGGATGGCCTTGAGCAACTCACTCCGTCGGGCAAAAATCTTTTAGAAGGCGACTCAAGATACTCCCGCATCGTAGATATAGCTATGACAGTTATGGATGAGGCTGTCCGAATGATGCTAAAGAAGTACGAGAAGGTGGTCTTTGTATGTGCTGAGGGCAATCACGACATTGCTGGCTCTATCTGGCTACGAAAGTTTATCCGCAAACTGTATGCAAACGAGCCAAGGCTTGAGGTCATCGACAACGACTTCCCTTATTACGCCTATCGACATGGAGAGACCATGCTTTGCTTTCATCACGGGCATAAGGCAAAGATGGGAAGTTTGCCAAAGGTATTTGCTAGCGAGCCACGGTTCCGAGAAGACTGGGGCAAGTCTAAGATCGCTTATATCCATTCGGGTCATTACCACCATGAAAAAGTATTAGAAGACGCAGGGGCCATCACAGAACAGCACCCCACGCTTGCTTCCCGAGACTCATACGCCACTCGGCTGGGGCTTATGTCCCACAGAGGCGCAAAGGTAATCACGTATGACAACGAGGACGGCGAAGTAAGTCGCATCACAATAAGGCCAAGAGCCTAAGTCGGCTGGACTTCTTCAGATAAAGCACCCTCGATGGCGGCCCTTGTAGTAAAGGGCTTGCCTTTGGCGTCAGTGAAATACTTAATCCCCTGAGCATCCAACACCTTGATTAACTTCGGTGAAGTATAGGCTTTAAAGATGTGGAACAAGTCACGGTAGTACAGGTATTCAGTTTGGTCGGTCATTCAGTTCTCCTAAAAAAGCCCCGCCCGAAAGCGGGGAAGTTCCTCACCAAGGAATATCGTCATTCGGCACAGGCTTTTGAGCTGGCTGTCGAGCTGGCTGGTCAGTGCTAGGCTTCCACATGTTGCGCTCTGCATACCACTTGCCAGACCTACCCTCTTTAACTTCAATGTTTATCCATTCAATGCTGGGGTCAGCTTTCTTTTGAGCGCCAACCCAAGCGGCAAAGTCATCCAGCTTTAGCGACAGCTTTAGCTTTACAAAATCAGGCGCGCCATCATCAGGTTGCTTGGCCATCATCCCGTCTACAAAAACTTTATCATCCATTACTTACTCCTTTTAGTTTTCCTTTTGATTGCTAAGCAAGTGATACATTGCGTAACGCTTGCCATCTTTGGTTTTGATTTCCGTATGTATGCTGTAACCACTCATGCGAAGCTCATTGATTCGCGCCGCTAAACGAAAACAACCGTAGTTATTTAGAGCATCTATAGCTGTTATTGGCTTGCTTTCTAGGTGGTCAAGAATTTGCATTGTGTGACTCATGCATTTTCTCCCATTACTTTTCTTGCGGCGTTGAACTCATCGGATTTGAGTGCGGCACGTTCAGCCGTAGTAAATGCCCCACCCTTTGAAGGAGCCAGCCATAAGGCCGCCTTGTCTTCATTTGAAATCTCAGCCCACGCCTCAGCCACAGCCTCCCACGACTTTAACTCGATGTGTTCTTTGATGAAGTAAATAGAAGCGGAGTTGTTTCTCCACGTTTCATTGTGTGCAATGAGCCTATTGATTTCTTCAGTAGCAGGCTGGCTGTTCTGCTGAGTAATTGCATTAGCCACCTCGTCGGCTGATGCTATCTCCGACCCGCCCATTCCAAAGAATGCTAAGGCCCTTCCTACTGCGCTAGTCTCTGCGTTCTCAAGGGCTGAAGTTCGATTGATCTTACTGGCCGACCTTACTTCTTCTGCATAGCCGGTAGAGATGATCTGACCTGCGGCGGCTATCGTTGCCTTGACAATAACCAAGGTATCGTTAGCTTCAACAAGCTCAGTTTGAATAGTAAAGTCAGAGTGTTTCTCTCTAAACTCCTGAACACGCAAGGCTACAGTCTTATATTCCTTGCCGTGAATCTTTACAGTGCCTGACATAACGCTCTCCTTTTTTGATTGAGCTGACAGTCTATAAAACTTTCACAAACTTTGCAAACCTTTTAATAAGTTTGTTGACACAACTGCCAAAGTCATTCAGAGTTAAGGGCTTTCACCACAACAAATAAGGGGACAAAAATGCAAGACGACTGGGCAGACTACTGCGAGTCAGTAGGACAGAAACCCGCTTTTGTAATCAAAGAAGAACTCATCAACGAAGCCTTTCCGGGAAACCCGTATTACACAAAACAGAATGGATCGTCGTCACTCTCAAGGCTCATGGGCGTAGCAGTTAACAGCCGCATAGAAGAGCTTGAGGAGCGCCTGGCGCAAGAGCGAGACGTTATCCCCGGCATGATTACCACTGGAACCGTAACGCTCGTATACGCCCCGTCAGGAGCTGGGAAGACCGTATGGATTTTAGGCAATCTATTCCAGAGTATTCGGAATAACCTGATAAAAGGCTCTAACGTAATCTACTTTAACGAAGATGACGGAGCCAAAGGGGTGCTTCAGAAGGCCAAGATGGGCAACCGACATGGCATTACAATGGTCACTTTAGCTAACTCACCAGACCCATCGCTTCGTACGACAACCGACGCCCTTCATCTGCTCAACGCGATCAGAGAAGAAGGCGAGGCTAACGGTAAGATTGTTATCTGCGACACCCTAAAGAAGTTTGCGCCAGTCCTGAACAAGGGCGACATGCGCGAAGTGCTTCACGTTTTTCGTGAGTTTGCGGCGGCAGGCGGCACCGTAATCCTGCTAGGTCACTGCAATAAGCACCGAAGCATGGACGGTCGCTTGATCTATGAAGGCGTGGGCGATCTAAAGGCTGACGTTGACAATATGTTTGGCCTTGACCCGCTTAACGACAAGTTTTCTTTTTACCAAGAGCTATTAGTAATCAATGAAAAAGATCGTAGTCAAATTAGTTTTGAGGGTGGCTTTAAATACAAGCAGACCAGTGCGACAGTAGGCTACGAAGAGTCAGTAGACTCCGTTCAGTTTATGAGTGGCGATGACATCAGCGAACTCAAAGACAAGCAGAAGTCTCAGATCAATATTGGCAAAGCAATAAGTCGATATGAAGATGAGTATGTATTGTTGAGTAGTGTTATGACAGAAGGCAGGCTCTACGCTCAAACGGAATTGTTTGACCTGCTACGCGATGACGACATAAATCCAAACGGATGCACCAAGAAAACACTGCGCAACTGCATTGATTTACTCAAGGGAAACAACTTAAAGCTAGAACGCAAAGGCACACACGGCAAGAAATACTATCGCTGGATGCCAATGTAATGCCCAGAATGCCCAGAATGCCCACAATGCCTTCAATGCCCATGGTTTAGGGGGCCCCTTAGCAGAGCAAAATGACCAACCCGCCCCCTTTTTCTGGGGCATAAGGGGCAAACGGGGCAAACTGGGCAAACTGGGCAAACTGAATAGGAGTACTTATGGATTCATCACACCGCTGGCTTGTCGATACCAAAGACAAGATGAACTTCTTTATCGCTTTCATCACCACACAGTTTGATGACGGCAAGAAAATCCTATATACAATCAAGGACACCACAAGGAGTGACAGACAAAACAACGCTATGCACTTGTGGTTTAGACAGATAGCTGAGGAGCTGAATGACGCAGGGTACTGGGTAAGGCACCCCTTCAGCGACAAGCTAGAGATACCGTTCACTGAGATACTAGTTAAGGAGACGCTCTACAAGCCCATTATAAAGGCCATGTACGACAAGAACTCCACAGGCAGGCTAACCCCGCAGGAGCTGTCTAACGCCGCTGAGGTGCTAGTCAGGTGGCTCTCAGAGAACAAGAAGGTATATGTACCGTTCCCTCAACAACTAAAGGATCAACTAAAGTGAATAAAACCTCTCGGAGTACAGTCTACGATGGCGAAGTTACGTGGCAAAGAATTGCTGATGAAGTAGGATTATCACGGCAAGGCGCTAAGCACGTTTACAATACCGCCATCCTCAAGCTACAAAAAAATAAACAACTACAGCAGTATTGGGTTGATCTAATCATAGAAGGGAGAGCAACTAGGTGAGATTAAAAAGAACAGCGGCAGATCATTGGTTCAGCAGGTGTGTCCGCATGAGAAACGACTTTAAGTGTCAAGGCTGTGGCGCGCAGTACGAGTCAAACAGCACCGGCCTTCACTGCTCTCACTACTTTAGCCGCGCTAAGAAGGGCATACGGTACGACGGAATGAACGCCTTTGCTCACTGCTACGGCTGTCACCAGAAGTACGGCAGTAACCCTGACTACTTTGTGCGTCATTATATTGACACCTACGGCGAAGGCTCACTTGAGTTAGTTAGGGAAAAGGCTGAGGACATCACGCTAGGCAAGCGCATGAACAAAGAGCAGAAAGAGATAGCCAAGCACTACAAGGAAGAAGCCGCCCGTATGGAGAATGACAGGGCGGCAGGAGTAGTAGGCTGGCTAGAGTTTGTTAGTTGGGATTAAGATTTTTCTTACGAAGGATTTCGTCTGTCACACTCTTTAATTGAGTATCTCCAGTTGCTTCGGCTAGATTGGAAAACATTCCGGCAACTTGCTTTCCTGCTGGAAAAATCTCTGTAAGCAAAGCCTGTGGCGGTCTCTCCTGATCTATCACCTCAGTTGTAGTTCCAATAATGTCTCTTGCTCTAGCCGTAGCTAATGGCTCCATCCCAAGAATTAATGTGGGTAATATACCGTTCTGTTTTATTTGACCAAACTGATAGTCGTTAAGGCCCAGTGTATTTGCTGTTAGCAAGCTTGCCCAGGCATCGCCATAGCCTCGGAGCAAGCCGCCAGCACTAACCTCTCCGTCTCCAAATACAAACTGTCGACCCTCATTAATTACGGCATATCCCCCTGCTCCATACAAAGCGTAACGAGCAAGAAACTCTTTGGCTTTTTCTGGCTTGCCAGCCTTGATGTTTCCAACCACCTCTCGCAAAGCAAGTGCCTGCTGTTTAACTACAAAGCCACGCAACGCCCACAGGGGCCGAAGGTTAGGGTTTCTAGCCCATGCCGCAGGACGACCAGCCGAACTAATTAACTGCTGTTGCCCAAGCCCAGCAAACATCAGCTCTTCTGCAAGCTTGCCACCTTTCCCTGTATATTTAGAGTGGTCTGCACCGTGACGTTTAAACTGATCGGCAATAAGCTCTAGTTCTTTTTTGTTAAAGTAAAATCCCCAGTTATCTGCAAGGCGACCAGCACCAGCATCATCAACCGCGCTACTAAGTATGCCGCGCAATACGCCTTTTTTACCAACCTGATCCATAGCGGCAAAGCCAGATCCTTTCATTAAAAGATCAGTTCCTTTACGCACACTACCAGCAAGAGACTTTAAAAATCCCTGAGTGCCATCACGCATTTCATCGTTAAGCACATTAGTAAATTCGCCCATTACTTGGTTATCAAGTCCCGCCTTTTTAAGATCGATATCTGGGATTTTCTTAAATGGACTTAGTGCCTTGAATCCTTCAAGGGCGGCACGACCGCCATACTTAGCGCCAAGCAAGGGAATGTCTGCAATGTTAAGTACGGCAGACAAAGGACCTGCAAGAGTGGTTGCATAAGCGGTAGAGTTTGCCGCCTGTATTAGGGGGTGTGGTGCGCTGTTGGCTCCGACAATAGAGTCTGTAATTTTCTTAACAGCATAATCAGCACCGTCGTTGCTAATGCCCCGCTTTAAAAGGGTGTTGAAAAATGAGTCCATAAACTCTGTAGGTGTAATGCCAATAGCATCTAATTGCTTGTCATTAACAACCTCGCCAGCGCTTGCCCTTTCCCTTTGGGACCGAACAACTTCTTTTTTAATCTTTAGCGTATCCTTTATATCTACGCCAAATATGCGCTGTACTTGCCCAAATTTTTCCATCTGAAAAATGCGTTGCATATCAGATACAAGAGGATTGTCGTAGTCACTTACAATTGGAGTCTTGCCTTCTTCTTCAAGATAAGAGCCGCGGTTTCTTGCTTCGCGGCCTCTGTCAGTAAAAACAATTTCTTCAACATCCCTATCTGACGTTCCTTTGTCTTTAAGTTTTTTAGTAAACGCATTGTTTCTAGTGTGAAGGTAGGTTGGAAACTGAAAGATACTGCCAAATACTTTCTGGTTTAGCTCTTCGTTTTTTCGTGCGCTATACCGAAGATACTTTTCTAGCGCGCTAAGGTTTTCTTCGCTCATGTGCTTAGCAAAATCTTTCTTTAAAAAAGATATAGCATCATCAATCTTGCCTAAACGCCCCGCACCATAATCTAAAAGCGCCCCTTTAATTCTTTCGTTCTCGTTGATAATTCGCATAACAGGGATTAATTGCTCTGCAAATTCTCCAACATCTTTATTAATCTGACGAAGAGCTGTTTCATCTGCACGTTGAAATCGCAAGCCTACTTGCGGCATGCGCCGGGCAATGTCATCTGATACGCCAGTAACCTTGTCGTCGTAGAACTTTCTTATTGCAGTCTTTGCGCTATCCCAAAACTCACCAACAGTTTGAGCCTCACTTAATGGCTTGCGTGTGTATTCTGGAATATCAACTTCGATAAATTTTTCTTCTTCAAGCGCGCGTTGAATAGCAATGTCATCAATATCTGACGCATCGTTGGCTGTATTGTCGGCTTGAGTTTTAAGTCCGCCCATTGATGCTGGTCGAGTAGCGGCCTGAACTAACTTGCCAATACCAAATCCTGCTAAGCCACCAACAACACCTTGACTAACTCTTTCTTCAAAAGTGTCTCCGGTAGCAATGCCATATCCGCCAGCTTCAATAGCACCTATTTTTCCCAAAGACTTTATCCCAGCCTTGCCTAGCCCTGCGGCAACACCAGCACCAGTAGGAATAGAAGCCACGGCTTCAAGCAAAAATGCCTCATCAGCAAGCTCAGGGTTTTTCTTTTTAAACGCACGCCGTTGAGCTACAGATCTATCTCGTATATCTGTGTATGTCTCCTCTGAGCTTATGCTTTTTGCTAAGGCAGTAACCTCGTCAGCCAGCCCAAAAGTAAGGCCTTGTACTGCTTCAGTAGCTAAACCCTTTGCCCTTTCGGCTCTGCGAGCAATTATGCGATCTGCAATAGAATTTGAGTCTGACATTTAAGTTGGACCTCCACGTCTTCCCTTTCTTTCATATTCTATTGATGGTTTACCTGCCCTAACAACTGCATTTCGCAACTCTCTTTCTGCCCTTATTCGAGCAATTTCTTGGTCAACACCGGTAGGATCATTTGGGTTAAGGCTTGAGTCTTTACTGTAAACATCATCAAGTAAATCTTGAAACTCTTCAGCTTCAAACTGTCTGTTTTGTTTTGCCTGTTGATACTCGGCGTATTTTTTAGGAAATTTTTCTTGAATATAGCTTTCAACAGCTTCTACTACTTCAACGCCTTTTAAGCCAGAAACAAGACCTTGAATCTCCTGTAGCTGATTTGGATCTGCAAGCAAGTCTTCTACTTTGTCAGAAAGGTCCTGCATAAAAAGCTTGCCCTCTAACTCAGCGTCACGAACCATAAAGTTTAAGGCCGTTTTTACTAAGGCGTTTGCTCTTGCTTCTGTAGGGACATCTAAAGGGCGAGTAGCTAAGTCCACTTTCTTTTTGATTTGAGCGTTAGCAAATACCGTATAAATCCTTCGAGCTTCAAAATCAGAAGCGCCACTTACTGGAATTTTTGCATCATTTAATTCTTTTTTTTCTTTTTCGTTTAGTGGTCGCCGCGATGCTTGAGCATCTAATACCTCAATTCTTTTAAGCTCTGCGTCTTGAATTTCTGATATAGCTGTTTTTACTGATTGGCCAAGCCCTTGATCTTCTGCTCGCTTGACTAAAGCATCCCAAGCCTCTGAATATGGCGTAACTGATCGAAGTTCCGCTAGCATTTCATTTTTACGAGCAGACCTTAGGGCTTCGTCTTTTGTAAGAGAGGCTATTTCCATGTCAATCTTTTGATTGTCTGCCGCGGCGACTAAAGACGCGTTAGATTTGAGAGAGTTAACCCTGCTTTGAATTGCTTGCTTTGCTCTAATTGCGGCATCTAATTTAATTTGACCTTCTGCGCTTGCATCACCTTGAAGGGTGGCAATTTGCTGATCTGCCTCAGCTAAAGACTGCTCTGCTCGCAACAAAGTATTAATGTCTCTTTGTTGGGCGGCGGGCTTTGCAACATCACGAAGCCCCTCAACCCTGCTAAGCTCTTGCAAAATCATATCTCGGCTTTGATCGCTTTGAGCCGCGCTTAACATCTCTGTTAGTCGAACTCTTTGATCCTCAAGACCTTTTACATTGCCAGTCTCTGCAATCCTGCTATTTGTATTCATCATGTTTACAAGAGATTCTTGCGTTGCTTTTGTCTCTTGCTCTTCTCTAATTCGCCCAGGCAATCCACCAAGGCTTCTAGCCGCAGTAAACAGGCCTTCTTGGTATGCAGGCTGTGTCATTGACTGCAAAAATGCTTGTGAAAACTTAGCCATGATTAGCCTCCGATTCCTAATAAACTTTTAATTCCTGAGCCTACATCGCCAAGGCCACCAACAATATCACCAAACAATCCACCTAAACTAGAACCGCCCCCGCTACTAGGAGCCGCTGTAGCCGCGCGTTGCTGGTTAATAAGCCCTGCTACAACATTGCTACCAATTCCACCCAGTAAATTAGCTCTGGCTTGCTCAGACAATAATTGAGCCTCAATGCCTGACAGTCCTGTTTCTGCAAACAAGCCAGTACCAAACTGTTGTCCCTGTTGAGCTAGCTCTTGTTGCATGATTCCCGGCATTGCCGCTTCTAACAATGCCTGCTGTGGCATGTAGCCTGACCCTAAGAATGTCTGACCAAGGGTGGCCTGCTGTGCCTGCTCTGCTTGAGCCTGTTGCATAGCGCTTAACATAGCTTGATTGCGAGACTCTTGTATTGCTGTCTGCTGAGCCATCAGTTCGGGAGTAGCGCCACCGTATGCCGCTGAGGACGTCCCTAATCGCCCCTGAGCCGCTAAACGCTCTTCCAGTGCTAGACGTTGCCGTTGCTCTTCAGGGCGTTGTGCGGCCCGTATACGCTCGAATACAGCTTGCTCGCGTGCTTGAGTAGGTTGAGCCGCCTGACCAAAGAACCCGCCGGCACCGCCCAATAGCTGTTGCTGTAGTGCTTGCTCTTGCGGTGATAGCTCCATCCCAACGCGTAAGCCATCTTCAGTTTGTCTCGCATTAAACATTGCTTGAGTTGGCGTTGTTACAGTAAATGGCCTGAACTCTGACTCTTGCTGTCCGCGCTCTGCAATACCCATAGCTTCTTGTTTGGCTTGAGAGCCAACGCTACTTAAGCGATCGTAAGCTTCTTTTGTTAACAAGCCTCCCGCTAATCCCATAAGCGCATCAGGAGAGTTAAGAACAGATTGTCCTGCATCCGCGAATCCACCAAAGATATCGCCTAATCCGCCAGCAATTTGACCAAAGCCGCCCGTACCACCTGAAGTTGCCGCGGCAAGAGCTTGAGGTATATTGGCATTGCCTAGCGTAGGTATATTAAGTCCCCCTCCCGCTAAACCGCCGCTTGTTCCGGTGTATCCCGGAATGTTTAAGCCACCATTTGACAATCCGCCACTAGTTCCAGTGTATCCGGGTATATTTAAATTCATAGCAATTTACCTATCAAAGCCATTACGTTAATTTCTTGTAGTGATAAGGGCGACCCATCAATTTCTGACTCAAGACCTACCTGAACACTGGTTCCGTATCCTGTCGTATTAAGACTACGCTGGTTAGTTAACTGTCCGCCTGTAAACTCAACCGTTGTATATTCGCTTTCACCGTAGAAACCCGTGATCTGGGTGCCTACCGTAAACTCTGCCGTAGCGTATGTGGTATCAAAGTCATACGCCCACTTCATAAACACCACAGAGTTGTTAGCGCCAACCAATGTTGGCTTGAGCTTCTTGAGGATCTTAATCCTTGAGCTGTCGCCAAACGTCAGACTTGGGCTGTAGTATGCGAAACGATAGCCATCGCCATTGTCGCTATAACCTGTGTACGTACTAATACCTGCTGTAGTGCCGACATACAACGTTCCGTTATCAAGCCTTGTAAACGCCGTAAAATTAGTAGAGGGCCATCGAGTCACACGGTACGAACCGTTTTCTAATGTGCCACGTACGTCAAAACAGTACGTTACATCCTGCCCTGTAAAGGTCAGCAGGTAAAAGCCCTCCTCTGGGCTGTATATAGACCTAAAGAACTCAGTCTCATTTTGCAGAGCCGCAATAATGTCCTTAGTAATGTTGCCTGACAGGCTACTGATTGGCATTGATTTTTCTTGTATTGTTCTGCCAAAACTTTTGAGTCCAGTGTGTGACAAGAACAACAAGTCAGTTCCTGTATATTGCACCGTGTCTCTATTAACACAACCAATGCCAGCCACAGTGTCTGCCAAAGCCATAGATGCAGGGGAAGTGGCTCCGTCGTAGACAATAATGCTGTGCTTGCCGAATATAATTAACGCATTGTTATGTGCCGCTAAAGCAACAATTTCATCGTATCCGTCAGGCCATACCTTAGAGATATCTATGTTGCCACTAGAGCCGCCCGTCCAGCTAATGCCGTCTAATAAATCAGACCAGTAAATAGTAGATTTGTTGGTACTGAAGTCTGCCGTCCAGAGCCTTCCGTAAGCCGCTAACACTTCGTTACCGTACATGGTACTAGCAACACCAGTAGCGTGTGTATGGTCGCTCATGGCTTGTACAGCGCCAGAGGTGTTGTCGTACACTAAAGGCTCAAAGCCTCGCTGAAACATATAGATGCGGCCGTTAAAATCTACAAGCTTCCAGTTGTCTGCGTTAATACTATAGCCAGCAGGAGTCTCATCTACTAATGTAGCTGTACCGCTAATAATTTTGTTATTACCAACAGAAAAAACCTTAGTGTTTCCGGCGTCATCTCTAAACTCTTTGATTGCTCTTAGTGAGCCAGAACCAAGAACAGTTTTATTGGTTGTAACGGCGGTATGGCCTTTGCGCGCGGCAATACGTCCGCGCTTATCAATCACAGCATTGTCTGCAATTTCAGCAAACGACGGGTCTTGAGCCAGTGGCGAGTCTTCGGTGTTAACACCTTTAAACGCCGGGGCTACAAGGTTAATGCTTTGCAGTTCTTGGGCCATATTAAATAGTCCTAAAGTACATCTCTTCTGGGTGCTTGGCCGCATCAATCGCTATTGCGTCTGATAGATACTGGTTAGCAATTTGGAAGTATTCTGCTGTAGATGTTCCGCCTGTCTCTCCTCGCTCACGCGCAAGTAACGCTACCGCCAGATGAATAACGGGTTGAGCAGGAATAAGTAGTGAATCAGTGTTAGCTGATAAATCTACCTGCCGCTTAGTAACGTCAAAACGCAGGTTGTATACGCCATCAGGCGTAGGACCAACTAACACTTGCGTGTCGCCGCTAGAATCTAAACCGTTATAAGTGTAGTACTGAGGTGCACCTTCTGATGTGCTAGCTATATACAGTGCATTGTTAAACCAATCCTTAGACTGGTAGCTCATAAAGCAATTTTGAGTGTCATTTAAAACCGACATGACTTTTACGTTATCGCTACCACCCGTTAGCGAATAGGTATTGTCCGATGCAGTTGTAGAGATTGTGATTGTCTCTCGCAGTGCAGACCAGTCAGCCGCTTGACCAACTAATGTTTTTGCATCGTTAATAAAGTCGCCAACCATCTTAATGTAAGCAGTGCTTGTAACGGATGTAGTCTCTTCCTCTCGAAGACGACGCAATACGCTATTCATTAGGTTTAAATATGTCATGCGTTTCTAGCGCCTCCAGTAAACATTCCTATTCGTAGTGGTTGAGCAAGCTTACGCCGTGTCAGTCCCTGACGGAATGGGTCAAAATTAACAGGCTGTATCGGTGTGGCCGCGGCTATTTGACCTGGCATCATTGCTTGTTGTGCCGCAAGACCCATTAATCCAGCGCCAAGCCCTTGGCCTAATCCGGCTATTCCTTCTCCAAGACCTCCAAGCCCCTCTCCAACTGTTTCGCCCAATCCTCCAAAACCCGTTTCTAATTGAGTTTTAATATTTTCGGATAGCCCTTGAATGTTTTCTCCAAGACTAGTATTAGCGCCTTCAATAGAAGTTACTACTGTCTTTATGTCGGTTCCCATGTTGGTTGCTAGACTGCTTAAGCCTTTAAGGACACTTGCTTCTAGCTCTGTAATATCCCCGCCAACACCAGTTCCTAGCTTAACAATAGCATTCTCGATATCTGTAGTTTGCACTCCTAAAGAGTCAGCAAGACTTTTAACCCCCTCATTTACCGCGGTTTTTACTCCGCCTACTGCTTGACCAACATCGCTAATGCCCTCTTCAAGACCAGTAATTCCTTCTCCAAGTCCCGTTCCAAGCGTTGTAACTGAATCAACTACAGACTTAATGTCTAAGCCTAGGCTAGTGGAAAGATCGCCCATTCCTTTAAGAATTTCTACTTCAAGATCGGTAAGGTCTTTCCCCGTTGTAGTTCCAAGATTAGAGACGGCTTTAACCAAAGCCTCTGTTGATAAGCCAAGGCTTTCAGCAAGACCTTTAATTCCTGTTTGAACACCGGTAACTCCTGTACCAATGTCAGTAAGCTGTCCTCCTAAACCTTTAATGTCTTCAGAAATGCCTTCTTCAAGACCTGTAACAGACTTGACCACATCTCCAATATCAACACCTAAATTTTCAGAAAGATCTCCCAGTCCTTTAAGAATGCCAGACTCTAATTCAGTAAGATCCTTTCCGGTTGTAGTCCCAAGTTCAGACACCGCTTTAACCAAAGCATCAGTTGAGAGTCCTAAGCTTTCGGCAAGATCTTTAATTCCTTTATCTACGCCGCCAATTCCTGTGCCAATACCGGTAAGTTGCTCTCCTAAATCTTTAATACCATCTGCAACGCCTTCTTCAAGACCTGTGACGGACTCAACAACATCCCCAATATCTGTACCAAAGTCTTTTGAAAGATCGCCAAGCCCTTTAAGAATTTCAGACTGTAAGCTGGTAAGGTCTTTCCCAGTAGAATCGCCAAGATTAGATATTGCTTTAATTAAGCCATCCGTAGACAACCCTAGGCTTTCTGCTAAATCATCAATTCCGCCTTTAACTCCGGCAATATCCGTAGTTATGCCTTTAAAATCCCCGCTTAACTGAGTGGCAACTTGCTCTGCGGTTAATCCTTCAGGAATTCCAGCAACAATGTTTTTTACATCTTTAACAGTTGCGGAAGGGGGAATAGTTATTGCGCCTGAAATTTGTTCTAGTTGATCTTCTGTAAATCCATAGTTAGACAAAATGTCGCGAACGTCACTGGGGCTTGCAACATCAAGGCCGCCTACAGCTTCTTTAATATCTTTTACGGCAGAATCTAAATCCTCACCAACAACAATGCCTTCTAAAGCATTTGCTAAATCAAGCCTATTTATATTTTCAGGCAAAGCGCCAACAATCTGATTAATTTGGCTTTCAGTAAACGAAAATCCAGACAGTGCATCTTCTACATCTTTAGGGCTGGCAATAGCCACTTGCCCAATAGCGGTTTCAAATAAATTTTTAATTTGGCTTGTAGTAATTTCTTCAGGGAATTCAATTCCTTTAATAGCCTCGCCAACAATTTTAGTAATCTGATCCGACGTTACACCTAAAGGTATTCTTTCGATTTCACCTTTAAGAATTTCTTCTATTTGCTTGGTCGTTATGCCTTCTGGAAATTTAATTCCCTCGACAGCGCTATCAATTATCCTGCGTATTTCTTCTGGATCTGCGTCACGACCCGGCTCGCCTCTTGGTCCTTGCTCACCCCGTTCACCGTCTGCACCGTCTATTCCATCAGTACCATCAGTGCCGTCTACTCCATCTCTGCCGTCAGTACCATCAGTGCCGTCAATGCCATCTGTTCCGTCTTGACCCGGATCTCCTCTTTCTCCATCTAAACCATCTAAACCATCTAAACCATCAATTCCGTCTATCCCATCTACGCCATCAACTCCATCCCGACCCGGGTCTCCGTCTATCCCATCTATCCCGTCTCTGCCAGGATCTCCAGCTTGGCCATCAACACCATCGATACCATCGATACCATCTACGCCATCAATCCCGTCTATCCCATCTACGCCATCAATCCCGTCTATCCCATCTACGCCATCACGCCCATCAACAGGAGCAGGTGCAGGGGTAGGCGCAGGCTCTGGAAAGTACTCGGGGAACATGCCAGTTGTAATTGGGTTTTCTGTGTCTGTAGGCGCAGGAGTAGGCGGAGGAGTTGCTCCGGCTTGACCGTCATCTGACGGGGGCTGTTCTGTAGGAGTAGGAGGCTCTACAGGCTCTGGCTCAGGCGGTGGTTCTGGGACTACCTCTGGTTCAAACTCGTAATCTTCTGCCTCAAACTCCATACTTGATTCTAAAGGAGTATCTGGAGTTTCTTCAGGGGTTACTGCCGCAAGTCGAGCTTCTTCTGTTTCAAAAACTTCCCCTTGCTCTACCTCTTCCCATGTTTCTTCTAAGGCGTCGTAATAGTTATTACTTTGTGTATTTTCTAAAACTATGTCGGCCATCTGCCTTCCGGCTCCACCGGGAAGTGACCCACCATTTGCAAAGTGAGAGTCAAGCCAAGACATAGTATTGCCTTCTAAGTTAACTCTTCCGCTAGCATCAGCATTTACTTCACCCTGATATTTAACAAGGTTTGTTCCGTCAGTTAAATAGTAGCCGTCACCTTCAACATCAACTAAATAATATTCGCCGTTTATTGACCCCGGCTCTAAACCTACGTGATAAGCAAGGTATGTGTCGTCAATGCTCATTGCGCCGTATTGATTTAATTGAGTTCCATCAGCAAGCATTTGTTCTGCGCGAGACCCAGTAACCCCGTCTTCTGGATAAATAATCTGACCTTCAGGACCAACAACCTCTGTTGTATCTGCTCTAAGATCTGCCGTTGTGTCTTCTAACTCAGATCCTGCCGCGTCTACTGTACTTTCTCCGGGAACACTAAAGTCTGGTGTTGGCTCTGGGGCGTACATTTCATTAAGGCTGTCAGAAATTCGTTGCAAAGAAGCCGTCATTGCTTCTGACTGTTGCGTTGCAAGAGCTTCGTTAACAGTGTTTTCCATGTTTCTTAGGACTTCTTCTTCAGCGTCTGCGCCAACTGATTGTCCTAACCGTAATGCCTCTAACCGTTGCTCTTCTGTTACTGGCTGACCTGCTTTTATAGCGTCTTGAATTGGGCCCATTATAAAATTAGCAAGCTCTTGTGCGCCGGTCATTACACCAGACGCAACAATTTGATCCATGTCTAAACTACCGTCAAACACTCCCTGCCGTATCGCAGTCATGCCCATAGCGTTTAAAACATTGTCTACTTCTTCTATGCCTGTTATGGCGGTAACGTCAAAGCCTAGCTGGTCGTTTAGATTTTTAAGAACTTCAGGCGACATAACTTGACTAAGAGCCTGTCCTAGCCCTGCTGTCGCGGCTGTTTGCAACAATTGATCTGGGTCAATACTGCCTGTAGTAACTGCCTGTGTAATTGCATTGCTTAAAGTTGCAGATCCAACGGTGCCTAAAGCTGGGGCTACTGCGGCTACAGCGGCTCCTGTACCTACCGTCAAAGCAGTAACCATTGCCATCTTAACGTAGTCAGTAAGACCAGCATGATCTTCGTTAACAGTCTTTACATAGGCAGAACCGTTCCACCGAAACTTGTCACCCGTCTCACTGTAAACAGTATCGCTAACGCCGTACTTTTTTAGCAGTGCCTGGTTAGCTTCTGAGTTAACCCAATTGTTATAGGCGGCAGATTGATTTTGTGTGCGCTCTCCAAACAACTCTTCATACGTAGATGACGCATCGTCACCGTACTGAGTTAGATCCTCACCCTCAAGGATCATTAGATCGTCTTCAGACAAGCTACCTGTGTACTCGTCCCAGTTACCTACGTCGTAATCGCCAGCCTGAATTAATTCTTCACGCTCAGTCATGTAAGCAAGGTAGTTATCAAAGTCGCCAAAGACTTCAGGCAGACGGTTTACAGTGTCGCCCTCAAAGTATGCTCGTAGCTCTGCTTCGGTTACTTGCTCTGCCTCTCGACTTCCGTACAAAGAAGTTGGACTAGCATCGCCACGCTCTGCGCCTTCAAAGAATGTAAAGGTCATTTCAGCGGGAGCTTCTGGCTCACCCTTAACGTCCTGCATAGGCTTAATACCGCCTGTCTCAGGCGCAGGGGCTGGAGCATCAGTACCAGTCTCTTCTGTTACACCACCAACAGGACCGCCATTAGGATCAAAGCCGCCAGTTTCTCCAGCAGGTGCTTTAGTAGGATCAGTAGTAGGAGTGCCTGTGGGTAATGTCTCAGTAGGCGTAGTAGTTTTAGTAGTGGGCGCAGGCTTAGTCAGCATTCCTTCAGCCCTTTCAGGACTTACAGGTACGTACCCAATAGGAGTATGCTCAACAAGCTGTCCGTTTATTTCTAAAATATCACCGTACGCCATATTACTTCTTCCAGTTAGCCAGGCCGCGAAGGCCAAACGATGCCGCTACAGCCGCACCCAAGAAACCTTTGTACCACTCAGGCATAGCGTTGAGTGCTTCAAAGCCCGACATTACTACAGGAACCATGCTAGGAAAGAACGCAAGAATACATGGGATTGAAAACAAAATAGTAAACCACTCGTCTTTCCATGAGTTAGCCGCGTTGTTTGCATGAATGTTTTCCCAGTTAGCGTCCTGCTGTATAGCTACCATCTTGGCTTCATGGACGGCTTTCTTCTCTTCGGACTTACGTTCAAAGTGTCCTGTAACCAACGACGCTAGTGGTCCAATCAATTGCTGTATCATTCTGTTTCCTGATCCCAAAGAGCTTCGATAGTTCCAATGCGTATTGTTAACTCGTGAACTTCTTCTTCTATCTGACGTAAGCCAATAACATCAATCTGAATGCTTTCAATCATCATGTCTTGTCTAGCGTCATCAGGTAGTGATCCAAGTTCTCCACGAGGCCATAGGATACGAAACTCAGTGTTACGTTCTATTTCCAACTGTGACTTGTCAAAAGAATGCTCAATAGTGTTAAGACGTTCTTGAATACCAAAGTAAGCCATAGTAGCAATCGACGTAGCCGCAACCATAGCAATCAGGTTACGAATAGGGATTGTTACATTTGTTGACTCGTTAATATCCACTGCTACCTAGCAAACTCTAAGATAGCAACAGCAACAACTATGATTACAGAGATAGACGCAAACCCACCCTGCATCATCTTCTCCAGCCTATCAAAGCGTCTGTTATGCTCATCAAGTTGTAACTGGATCATTTGATACCGA
>Ga0265309_10000051_pt1 | contig 33627 bp, 23 predicted proteins | sample Helome_FD_192492 | JGI IMG/M metagenome (GOLD analysis project Ga0265309, IMG submission 192492) | Marine sediment microbial communities from subtidal zone of North Sea - Hel_20160524 (Illumina Assembly) | ecosystem: Environmental > Aquatic > Marine > Subtidal zone > Sediment ...
AGGACATTCGGATTATTGCCAAGCAAAGAAAGTGTGGTCAGCAGGTCGTTGTTTGCAGAATTATTCAATTTAAATGTCAGTTCGGTGTAGTGAAACTCCGTCAGTGCCTGCAACAGCAGATCAACATCTTCAGCGCTGCCAGCCAGTAATTGCGACACCTTTTCTGATTTAAAGCGAAGTATCCCCGGCTTTTTTGCGGCAAGCAAGCCGTCTTGAATCGAAACAGATTCATCTCTCAAAGTCAGTGGAATACTGCCGTCAAGACGTCCTTCTCCTGCAAGCCCCTCAACATCTATCAGCTTGAACAGCGCGTCAAGGTCGAGATCAGCCACTTGCAACACCACGCTGGTAGAGCTGGATGAAGGGTTAATCACAGTTTGGCCTGTTGACAGCGTACCGCCGATCATAGACAGCCGGGCCTTGTCGATGACGAGCTGAGTTGAGTCTGTTCGCTGAATTTTGTATACAATTTCCATATTCTCCATGGGAACACCAGGATCGATACGCTGAATTGTTATTTTTTGCTGCGGAAGACTCCTGGGTGATAACAGGTCAGTCAGTTGTAACGCGGCTGACAGACCGCTGATAGTGGTTCCATTCTGCGTAAAAGACAGATTTTGTAAATTAATCTCAGCACCGCTTTTAATACCCTGTTGCAACCAACTGAGGTGGTTACTGGCGCTGGCAGAGCCACTGACAGACTCCAGCATGGCCAGGTCAGGGAAAAGCTCGACGGGTTGCAGTGCACCGGGTGAGAATGTCAACGGAGTAACATCCAGTTTCAGGTTACCCTCGCCCGTATCGAGTCCATGCACGGCAGCTAATTTTAAATATTGTGTGCCGGGTATGCCGCCGAGGACATCGATGGATAAACGCTTGCGCGTCAGCTTCACGTTGCCGTCGAGGCTGATCGGCGCAAAATGAGGTTTTAGCGCCAGGTGCTGCAGCCGATCGATTCTGAAATCGGCGAGTTGACGCTTGCCTGACCCGTCGTGGCGTATCGTAGTTGTGATATTTTCCAGTTGAAGCTGGTATTGCGGCAAAGTAATGCCTGCCGCACTGATAGAGCTCTTGCCATTGAACTGGCCTGTACTTTCCATCCGGCCCGTGTGCAAAATCTTTCCGGGACGAATTGCCATTTCAAGTGCCGGCGCGTCATCACGGTTAACAAGCAATGTGAAGCTGCCAGGTTGTAGCGTAATCTGATTTTCCAACGACAGACCCTGGGATCCCCACGCAATCCGGATGTCAGACCTGGGAAGGTGCAGTTGCAAAGGTCCTTTGACTCTAAACGCCTTGAACGGCGCAAGTTTTGCTACCGTAATTTGTCCCGGCTTGCGCAGTGACAGTTGCCCGCCTTGTTCTTTGAAGTTGACCCGCATTGGCAAGCTTACGCTTGTCTTGCGTGCATCCAGTTGTTCGAGACGAAATCGTTTTGCATTTGCGACAAGGTCCAGCTCCCCCGTCCATGTATCGGCTGACCCCTGCAAGTTGCCGCTCAAAGTCAATTTGTCGATCGTGTTAGCGGCGTATTTGAATCCTGAAGAGATAACATTGAACTCGGCAAGTTTGAATGCCGTCACCTGGTTTTGCCGACTAATGGTGACCTCTGCCTGTGCGCTGATGTCGACTCGCGCTTTATCAACGATAAGCTCCAGATCAGTTGCAAGATCCATTTGAATTCCATCGGCTATCGTACCGATAGTTACGTTTGCACTATTTTCACCTTTGCTCTTAATGCGCAGTTTCGTATCCTGTTTCAGCTCAGTGAGCAGCGTCGAGGGGATTCCGAAACGCTCGACCCAGTCAGGATCCAGGCTAGAGGCTTCGAGGCTGCTGTCTTCTGCAAGCGTTAATTTTCCCAGACCGTCAGCCAACGCAGTTTCAATCTCAATATCACCGTTGAGATCAGCAACTTTTTGTGCAAAATCAAGTCCCTCCAGTCTGAGAATGCCCTGGCCCTGCAGTGTGCTGTGCTGCAACCAGCTTCGCCAGTCGTCACCGGCTGTCTGCAATGCAGGTGTTTTCCCGTCAGCCCTCACGGTCAAGCTGGCAGATCCCTTGCCCGGCTGAGATAGTCCGGATAAACGCCAGATAACACTGTCAGCATTAATTTCTGCCGTGACATCAGCTACGATGCCGGGTTGATGTCGGTAATCATTCAACGCCACCGTAAAAGCAAGTCCAGACGCATGCTCTGCCCCCAGTAATTCACCTTTCATGCGCGCATCCGTCGCATTCATTTGCAGATTGATTACGCCCTGTTCAAAGGCTTCGTCCTGTGGCCCACCGCCTGGAAGGCCGATATGTGATAAAACAAAATCAGCGTTGATAGCCTGCGGCTGATTATCTTTCCATTCGAAAGAGCTTTTGCCCTTTATCCCGGAGATATTTAAACCGGGTAATGACAGCGCAGCTTCCGATACCGTTAGTACTCCCTGCAGTTTTCCGCCAGCTTCCAGCGTTGCAGTGAGATCGGCAACTACGTGGCCTGGCTCTGCGGTGGTCTCAATATTGATGGCTATCAGTTTCTTGTCTGACGGCCCTGGTTGAACGTCGCCATCTAGATTGACTGTAAAATTACCTGATGTGGTGTTTAGATAGACTTTTGCATCGAGCAGCGATACCTGTGGCAGTTTATTGTTTTCGGTATCGCCTTCATTCCCGATCAGTGTCTGTAACGATCCGAGAGGGGGATTTTTTCCAGTCAGGTCGAGCAATAACTGCAGACCGCTAATCTCCACCGTTTGCAGTTCTCCCGCAAACAAACCTGGTAGCGTCCATGTGGCGTTTATTTTATCTGCCCGCAACTCGTTTGCAGCACCTAGTGAAAGTTTGCGTAATTCAAGTTGGTGCAGTGAAACCTCTTTGACTGTGACGGAGTTTACAGGAACACCGAGCCGCGTTAACTGACCAATCAGCAGACTGTCTACAAATGGCACACGAAATATATATAAGCCGAGTCCGGCCAGGAATAACAACCCTGCCAGTAGTTTCAAAAAAGTGGAAACGTATTTACCCATCGCCTCCAGTTACCACGGCAAAAAACGATTGTTCCGAGTTTAACGCAGGCTCAGCGATGACCCAATGAGTAAAAGAAGAATAAACACCGGTTTGCCACGAACCCGTGGAAATCGATTAACGACCCTGCTGACATCGAGCTGGATCTGGAGCCACTTTCGTTGTGAATTCCTGCGACAATTCCGATGTCGAGAACAATCCAAACTATATCGACTTCAGTAACAGTAGTCCTGAAAAAAGGTGGGCCACAGGCCCACCTTGTAAATCGACTGGATTGCGACGCTTCGCCGGCTTCAGGTTTGCAGGTAACTTTCCAGCGAATCGTCGAGTGCGTCTTTCCATGGTGTGTGATGTGCCGGCGCCTGGGTGCCGGTCAGGGCTGACTTGTAGCCATTATCACGGAAAGTCATGATGTTTGCCTTCTTGTGCTTTTTCCACTGGAAGAATGCCTCGTTGGCGCCGGAGCAATCGAATTCCGGATAGTCGGTTAATGCCATCAGGTCCATGGTGTACTTGCCCTGGAACTCGATTGCGCCGTAATCATCCGGAATGTTGTCTTCGGCTTCGCGCCATTTGTCGATGTCCGCATGCATTTCAGCCTGTGAAGGAACGTCGAGTCGACCCATGATGACGTCGCGCGCATACCAGGCCTGCGCGTCGAACATATTGAAGGTGTACCATTGATCCTGCATACCCAGGTACATCAGTTTAGGGTTATGTTCCCACACCACGCCGTTGTACAGGTTAACCGGGTACAGGCGATTATTGGTTTTGAGTTTCAGGTTTTCGGCCATGAACGGGAAATGATGCAGGTAACCGGTACACAAGATGATCGCATCGACTTCCTTGTGGCTACCGTCAATAAAGGTTGCGGTATTACCTTCGACCTTCTCCAGTAAAGGAACCTCTTCCCAGTTATCCGGCCACTTGTAACCCATTGGCGCGGTACGGTGGGAAACCGTGACCGATTTACAACCGTACTTCCAGCATTGCGAACCGATATCCTCGGCGGAATACGAGGTGCCGATAATCAGCAGATCCTTGCCCTTGAATTCCATCGCGTCGCGAAAATCGTGGGCGTGAAGCACGCGGCCCTTGAAGGAATCGAAACCCGGGAACTCGGGCACGTTGGGAGTCGAAAAGTGACCGCTGGCGACAATCACGTGATCGAATTCTTCGGTGTACTCGACGTCTTTTTCATGATCCTGCGCGGTGACGTGAAACATGCCCTCGTGTTCGTCGTAACTCACGTGACGCACCGGCGAATTGAACCGAATCAAGTCACGCACGCCGGCTTTACTGACCCGTCCGATGATGTAATCGAACAATACAGCGCGCGGCGGGTAGGATGCAATCGGGCGGCCGAAATGTTCTTCGAAAGAATAGTCGGCGAATTCCAGCCCCTCCTTGGGCCCGTTGGACCAGAGATAGCGATACATGCTGCCGTGCACCGGCTCACCATGTTCGTCGAGGCCGGTGCGCCAGGTGTAATTCCACAGGCCACCCCAGTCGGACTGTTTCTCGAAACAGACGATGTCAGGAATATCTGCACCCTTTTCTTTGGCCGATTGAAAAGCCCTTAATTGTGCAAGGCCGCTGGGACCGGCACCGATGATTGCCACACGCTTGCTCATGATATCCTCCAACTAACTGATTCTAGTAAGTAATTTTTGGTTTGAAATTGGTTTGTTTATAACCCCCCAAGATTAGGGAATATCGGTGCAATGGTCAACTAAATGCCCTTGTCGACTGACCACTTTCCCGTCACTTGTTGAGCAGGATCAATTTGTCGACGTCGAGAGATCGAACCAATCTCTAGTGGTTGCAATAATTTACCGGCTGAGGTTTGATAGGTCGCCAATCGAGATGACAGCAAGCGCCGATGCCCGAGCAGAATAATAACCCGGAAACTGACCCGTTGATGCACCAGCAGCATAGTGTCGAAGCGCTGGAAATAGCGATAGGCAAGCAGGTGCGCAGTTCGCGCAAGCGCCTTAACCTGACGGTCGCGGCACTCGCCAAGCAGGCGCAGTTGTCGACCGGCATGTTGTCAAAAATAGAAAACGGGCAGACCTCACCATCGCTGGCGACGCTGACTTCGCTGGCGAATGCGTTACAGGTTCCGGTTACGTCGTTCTTTCGCGGTTACGAAGAGCAGCGCGACGTCACTTTTATCAAGGCCGGGGAGGGCCTGCCGATCGAACGCCGTGGATCGGGCGCCGGACATCAGTACCAACTGCTCGGACATACGATTGGCAAGCCCTACAACATCGAACCGTATCTGATTACAATCGATGATCAGTCCGAGGTGTTTCCTGTGTTTCAACACGCGGGTACCGAACTGATTTACATGCTGGAAGGTCGGGTTACTTACCGCCATGCCAACAAAACCTACACCCTGGAGCCGGGTGACACGCTTTTTTTCGATGCCGATGCGTCACACGGGCCGGATGAGATTCTGAAACTGCCCTGCCGTTACCTTTCGATCATTATTTCAGAGGCGACATCTGTTTAGGTTGTTTCCTAACAGGAAACATTATTTCATTTCAGTTGACAGTGGAAACCTGCTTGAGTAAGCTCGTGCGGTTGATAATCCCTACTCAGGAGTGACTGACATGTGCGGAATCGCAGGTGTGTTATACAAGCAGGCCGGCACCCATGAAATCGGCAGAACGCTGATCGATATGCTCGACGGCTGTCAGCATCGCGGACCCGACAGCACGGGCTTCGCACTCTACGGTGAAGACAAGGATCAATTGCAGTTGCGTTTTATCGTGCCGACTCAAGAGCCGGCGCGTCAGGACGCGATCGACGGTATCGCGACGTTACTGGCGCGCCACGGCGCGACCATCGACTCCACGCAATCAGTTGGATGTTCCTACCAGATTGCCGTCAATTTCGATGGTGATCTGCTCGAGTTCACCAAGGATATCGAGGAACACGCCAAACTGGTTTCGGTTGGGCATACGCTCGATATTATCAAGGACGACGGCACCGCACACGAACTCGACGCGACCTATCACGTGGGTGAAGTTACTGGTACCCATGGCATCGGCCACGTGCGTCTGGCGACCGAATCTGCGGTTCGCCCTGAAGCGGCTCACCCCTTCTGGGCGACAGGATTTGAAGATATCGCCATCGTTCACAATGGCCAGATCACCAACTACTGGAAAATGCGTCGTCGACTCGAGCGACGCGGCTTTACCTTTCATACCGACAACGACAGTGAACTGGTAGCAGTTTATCTCGCCGACAAGCTCGAGCAGGGAGAGAAACTCGATAGCGTACTCGAAACCGCAATTGCGGATCTTGACGGTACCTTTTCCTTCCTGGTGTCCACCGCCAATGAAATCGGTTACGCCAAGGACAACCTGGCGGCGAAACCGATGGTGTTGTACGAAACCGACGAAATGATTGCGATCGCCTCCGAGGAAGTCAGCCTGAACCGGCTGTTTCCTGGACAATCCATCAATTCAACCGAACCTGCACCGGGGACTTTTCAGACATGGTCACGATCGATTTAAGCCAGACCGATATAACCGACGCCAATACCAGGATTCGTGACTGTGGTCGCGACGGGCTGGATGTCGAAATCATCAATCCGGATGCACGCCATAATATCGGTGTCGGTCTGGTCGACCCGATTACGGTAAACGTCAGGGGTTCCGCCGGATATTTCTGTGGCGGTTTGTCCGACGGTGCACACTACGAGATCGAACATAATGCGGGTTGGGCCGTAGGCGATAATATCTACTCCGGCTCGGTCGTGGTCGGCGGCAATGCCGGCGCAATCGCGGGTGTCGCCATTCGCGGCGCTGAAATCGTGGTACGCGGTAACATGGGCAGCCGTGCCGGACAGGTGATGAAGGCAGGTACCCTGTGCTGCGGCGGCAACGCGGCTTTCATGGCCGGTTACATGATGTACGGTGGACGCATCATCATCCTCGGTAACGGCGCAGCCAAGGTTGGCCAGGATATGAGTGCCGGTGAGATATTTGTCGGCGGCAAGATCGAAAGTCTTGGCAACGACACCATGGTCGTCGATATGGAAGCCAGTGAGCGCGATGAAATCATGGAGTTTCTCGAGCGCTACAAGATGAATTACAAGGGTGACTTCACCAAGGTCGTCAATGCCGGTAAAAAGCTGCGTTATGCCAACTCCGAGCCGCGAGCGCGGCCACAGCCTTTCTTCGTATCGTCGAGTTCGAGCAATTACTGGAACCCCAAGGTGCAGGAAGATATCTGGATCAAGGGCGAAGTAGGGCGCTACCGCATTCGCGGTTATGGCGCTTCCAAGCCGGTGCCGCATCTGAACGATATTGCCTTCGTCAAAGATGTCAACGCGCAACATTACAAGCCTGAACAGCTCAAGGATATCAATCTGAAAACCACCGTTGGCGGGCGATACGGCGCCAAACCTCTGCGCCTGTCGATGCCGGTAATGATCGCGCCGATGAGTTTCGGTGCCCTCAGCCGCTCGGTCAAAATTGCGCTGGCGCGTGCTTCGCGTCTGTCGGGTATCTCCGAAAATACCGGTGAAGGCGGCATGCTCGACGAGCAACGCGAGGAAGCCGACCAGCTGATTTTTCAGTGCCTGTCGGGGCGACTCGGCTGGAACGTCAAGGACATGCAGCGAGCCGACGCGATCGAAATCTATATTTCGCAGGGCGCCAAGCCCGGGCTGGGTGGTCAGTTGATGGCGAAGAAGGTCACGCCTGAACTAGCCGCGATTCGCGGTATTCCGCAGGGCATCGATTTGCGTTCACCGTCACGGCATCCCGATGTACTCGGCGCCGACGACCTGGTTATCAAGGTCGAGGAATTTCGCGAGGCCACCATGCACAAGGTGCCGCTCGGTATCAAGATGGGCGCTGGGCGCGTTAACGACGATATCAAGATCGCTTACAAGGATGGTTTTGATTTTGTCGAACTGGACGGTTTACAGGGTTCTACCGGTGCCGCCAGCACCGAGGTGCTCGAAAATGTCGGCATACCGACTCTGTCCGCGGTGCAGGAAGCAATCGATGGGCTGCGGGAAATCGATGCCGGCGACGATATGGACCTGGTGATGATGGGCGGTATCAAGGATGGCGTCGACGTCGTCAAGATGCTCGCGCTGGGCGCGGATTGTACCTCGGTTGGCACCTCGGCAATTATCGCAGGCGGCTGTATCGCCTGTATGCAATGCCATGTCGGCACCTGCCCGGTGGGTATCGCCACCCAGGACAAGGAACACGAGGCACGCTACGACATCGATCTGCAGTCGAAAAATATACATCGCTACTTCGAATCGCTGCGCTGGCAAATCGCGTCGATCACCAAAGCCCTCGGCTATGATGACGTACACAAGGTCAGCCGCGACGATCTCGTCGCCTTGACCCCGGAAGCAGCTGATATCACCGGATTGCCCCTGCTGTCCGAACATCCCGCGCAGCATCAGCCCGAACTGGGCCTCGAAATACTCGATCGGCAGGCGGGGTAGTACTCCTGCAATGAGATATCTTAGGATTCAGCCAGTCAGGAAGCAGTCAGCTGCTAGGCGTGCGACCGCAGGACTAGCCGCAGTTAATTCAAGGGAGCACAACAACGCAGATGGCTGCTTCCTGGCTGGCCCGAAGGGAGCGCCCCAAAATCGGCCAATGCCGCGTTGCAGCCCTTGTAAAGGGCATGCCATTCCCTGCGGGCTGCGCCTTGCCTTGGCCAATTTGGGACGCTCTGCATCCTAAGATATCTCATTGAAGGAGTACCAGTCATGACTGTGATTAAAGCTGAATTTTCAATTACCGCGAGCCCGGATCTGAAGGACGATACCAGGGACATCCACTATGTTCCGGCACCCTGCCAGGTGGCCTGCCCGATTGGTACCGACGCGCCGTCTTACATAGCCTACGTCTGGGAAGGCAAAAACGAAGCAGCGCTCGAAGCCATTAACGCCACAAATCCGTTCAGTGCGATCTGTGGCCGTGTCTGCGATGCGCCCTGCGAGCCTGCCTGCCGGCGTGCCGACAGCGACGGAGCGATCGCAATCCGCAACCTGAAACGCTACGTGCTGGAAACCCTGGGGCCCGGCTACGCCTTGCCCCCGGTTGCGGTTACTCGCGAAAAAACCATTGCTATCGTCGGTGCCGGACCGGCCGGGATGACCGCGGCCCACGATCTCGCCGAGGACGGTTACGAAGTGCACCTGTACGAAGCCACCGATCAACTCGGCGGCATGATGTTCTGGGGTATTCCACGTTTTCGCCTGCCGCAGGCGGCGGTGCAGCAGGATATCGATCGCATTACCGGGCACTGTCCTGGCATCAAGGTTCACCTCAACACCGCGCTCGGCGACCAGGTTTCACTCGATGAATTGAAGCAGAAGCATGATGTCGTGCTTCTTTCCATCGGTGCCTTCGTCGGTAAGCCGATGGCTGTGCCCGGCGAAACCGCGCCTTACGTCGAGGACGGTGTCAGTTTCCTTTACCGCGTCAACGCCGGCGAAAAACCGACCCTGCCTGAAACCGTGCTGGTTATTGGCGGCGGCGATGTCGCGATGGACGCCTGCCGCGTGGCGAAACGCCTGCCCGGGGTTAAAAACGTCAAGGTCATTTATCGACGCGACTACGATGCGATGCCGGCGCGTCGTGAAGAATTACAGGGCGCTATCGACGAAGGCATCGAGATTGTCTACAACACGCAACCGGTCGAGGTTATTGACGGCAAGGCCTTGCGTTGCGTACGAACCAAACTGGGTGAGCCCGACGAAGACGGGCGCCGTCGACCGATCAACATCGAAGGTTCCGAGCATGACATCGAATGCGGCATGGTAATCGCCGCGGTCGGTCAGAAGACCGAATGCGCCGAACTCGACGATGCGGGTTTGATGGAATGGGACCGCGTGAAGACAGACCTGGAAGGAATGACGACCGGGGATCCCATGGTTTTCGCGGCCGGTGACGGCGCTTTTGGTGGCTCGACCATCGTCGAGGCCATGTACCAGGGGCATCGCGCGGCATATTACATGAAGGCCTTCCTCGAAGGTAACGATGCGCCGCTGTCCTACCGTACCCCCTATAGAACCCGGCGCGTGGCTATTTGCAACGACCCGGACTGGGAGATCAATCCACGGGTGCATCAGCAATTTCATGGCCTCGGCCAGGTGCCGATCGAGTTCCCGGAAATCGAATCGACCTATACCGCGGCGGAAGCAAAAGCGGAAGCCGCGCGCTGCTTCCGCTGCGATGCCGAGACCGGTTCCGCCGACTATACCGTCGGCAGTCGCGAGTCGATATTCGCGATGGCGCGGATCAATCCGGGCGATCTCGACAAACAATCCAGTATTCTCGAAAAGCGACTCGAAAATCGCGACAACCCGTTTACCGAGGAGCATGTCGCCACGCTGGACGACCTCGTCTTCCTGCCTGCCAACCTGTCACGGCTGGTCATCGATCCGTATCGTGAAGGCTGTGCAACCGCGACTAAATTCGGCGCCATTCAGAGTCTAAAGCTCGATATCCCGTTTACCGTGACCGGCCTTGACGACGCACCCGCAGAAATTCGGCAATCGGTGGCGAAATCTATCGCTGCCCATGGCGCCGCCTACATCGGTAACGCGCCGATCGGCGCAGAAGCCAAATGGATCCAGGTCGTCAGCGCAGACGTCGATGCATCGGCTGACGCAATCGTGATCAATGCCGACCAGGCCATCGCGGCCGGTGAGGTTGCACGCGCGCGGCCGCAACAGCCCGCTGGTTTGCTGGTCAATGCGAGCAATGTCGAGGCCTCGGTCGATTTTGCACTGGCGCAGGGCCTTGATTTTCTACTGCTCGATCCGACCAATACCTTGCCCTTGCTCGTCGGTGAGCTCGCCGGTGCACCTGATATTTCCATTGTGCACCGTGCGGTGAAGCACCTGCGTGAACTCGATCGTGAAGAAGAGGTCGACCTGGTTTACTTCGGCGGTTTACGCACCGGTACCGACGCGGCCAAGATACTGGCCCTCGGCACCATCGCGGTTACCGTTGGCGCCTCGATGGCGCTCGCGCTCGGCGCTGATATTTCCAGTGGTACGCCCGTTTTCAATGCCAACCTGGATGGGGCGGAACGTGAAGAGCGCAGTTCAAATCTGTTGCAGGCCTTCACCGCGGAGTCGTCGATGATGGCGCGCTGCACCGGGAAAACCAATGTACAGAATCTGGAACCCGAGGATCTGCGTGCCATTACGCTGGTCGTGTCGCGCGCCGCGGGTGTGCCGATGGCGGGTAGTTTGCATCAGCACTAGTTGGCTATAGAATGCCAGCATCGATATAACCATAAATCCTAAGGGGGTATGAAGTGGCTAAAGATCTCGAAGCGATCGCAAAAGCAAAAAAGATAAAGTATTTCCTGGTGAGCTGGGTCGACCTGTTCGGCGTACTGCGCGCCAAGCTGGTGCCCGCGCGCGCTATCAAGGGCATGCAGAAGGACGGCGCCGGCTTTGCCGGTTTCGCGGCCTGGCTCGATATGACGCCGGCGCATCCCGATATGTTTGCGGTGCCGGATCCGGACAGCCTGATACAGCTGCCGTGGAAACCGGAAATCGGCTGGGTCGCGGGTGACCTGTGGATGGACGGCAAGGAAGTCGAGGCGTCGCCACGCGTCGCGTTGAAACGCCAGCTCGCCAAGGCGATGAAGAAGGGGTATCGCATGAAAACCGGGGTGGAATGTGAGTACCACCTGATCACTCCCGATGGCACTAAACTGGCAGACGATGCCGATACCCAGGCCAAGCCCTGCTACGATCAACTGGCCCTGATGCGCCAGTACCCGGTGGTCGGCGAAATCTGCGATTGCATGCTCAAGCTTGGCTGGAATCCTTACCAGAACGACCACGAGGATGCCAATGGCCAGTTCGAAATGAACTGGGATTACGACGACGCACTGAAAACCGCCGACAAGCACGTGTTCTTCAAGTACATGGTCAAGTCGATCGCCGAAGAGCATGGTATGCGCGCGACCTTCATGCCCAAGCCATTCACGCATTTAACCGGCAACGGCTGCCATGCGCATGTCTCGCTGTGGGATCGCGCGGGCAAGAAAAACCTGTTCGAGACTATGCGCAAAGATCCCCGCGGCCTGGGGCTGTCGCCACTTGCCTACAAGGCGCTTGGCGGCATCATGCACTCTGCCTCCGACCTGGCCGCGATCTTCAATCCGACGGTCAACAGCTACAAGCGCATCAACGCGCCGCGCACCATGTCGGGTGCGACCTGGTCACCGAACGCGGTGACTTACGCTGGCAATAACCGCACCCATATGATTCGCGTGCCGGAAGACGGGCGCTTCGAACTGCGCCTGATGGATGGCGCGGCCAATCCCTACCTGATGCAGGCAGGCGTGTTGGCGGCGGTACTCGATGGCATCACCAACAAGCGCGATCCGGGCGAACCGACCCATCTCAATATGTACGAGGAAGGGCATCGCGCCAAGAGCGCGCGCATGCTGCCGCTGAACCTGCTCGATGCGATTCGCCAGCTGGATAAGAACAAGGTGATTCGCGAAGGTCTCGGCGACGAGTTGGTTGATGCTTACGTCAAGCTCAAGATGCAGGCCTGGGACAGCTACGCGTCGCACCTGAGCTCATGGGAACGTGAAAACACCCTGGATTGCTAGGAATACCGTATCAAAGGGGTCAGTGTCGATTGAATCCAATTGGCCTGGTAAGAGCGGGGCCTGAAAATTAAATCGACACTGACCCCTTTGATTCAATCCGCAAATTCTCACAATGTTCACTCACCTTAGCCTGAAAGTACGGGCCAGCCTCGCCTGCGCTTACAGCGGCGTCGCCTGGGGATTGTTCTGGGTCCCGCTGCGGGGTATGGACAGGGCAGGGGTTACCGACGCATGGGCCACGGTGATGTTCTACGGTGTGCCTCTGATCCTGTTTTCTCCGTGGATTGTTCGCAACTGGCGCCGCATTGCCCGCTGCGGCTGGCAGCTTCATTTTATCGGTATAGCAACCGGAGCTTCGCTCGCGTTTTATTCGAACGCGATGCTTTACACCGAGGTTGTGCGGGGACTTGTGTTGTATTACACGACCCCGGTCTGGTCTTTGCTGCTGGCCCGCATGGTGTTGGGAGAAACTATAACCGTCCCACGAATTTTTGCGATTATGTTCGGCCTCGGCGGGATGCTGGTGATGTTCGGGGTTGATCAGGGTTTTCCATGGCCAAAAAATATCGGTGACTGGATGGCGCTGGTGGGTGCCATGGGATGGGCGGTTGCGGCGGTATTGCTGCGCAAGGATGACGGTAGTCGAAGTATGGAGATTTGTGCGGTCTACTTCTTTTACGGGGTTATCGCCGCGGTGCTACTGGCGCTATCGCCGATGGCAGGAGAAATAGAAGTTCCGGACTGGTCTGCCATTGTCGATGTTTTGCCCTGGGCTATTCCGATTGCAGTTATTGTGATTCCTGGTGCCTACGCCGCTTTCTGGGGCGCGCCACATCTGAACCCCGGGGTCGTTGGCCTGTTGATGATGACCGAATTGAGTGTCGGTGGGATCACCGCGGCCATCTGGGCCAACGAACCGCTTGGCGTGCGTGAACTGTCCGGTATCGCATTGATCACGGTTGCCGGGCTGACCGAATTTCTCTATGCGCCGATTCGCAAAGCTCTGTTGCGAGATGAATGATTCGCCGATACGTGCTGCGCCTAAACTATGTGTCGCTTTCGCGATACTTTCCCGTTAACACAGCCAATATGATACCGCCTTTTAGTATCCCTTTAGTAATATAAGCAGGGATCAACCTTATCGGTTTCGCAATGCCGCGCGGATCCGTTGATTTCCAAAATCTGGAGCTGAAAATGGCTAAAAGCGATATCGAAATTGCACGAGAAGCAACCCTGAAACCGATTACGGAAATCGCGCAAAAGCTCGATATTCCGCCTGAGTCGTTCAAACCCTATGGACACGACAAGGCGAAGCTGACCACGAAATTTATCAATTCGCTGCAGGGTAAAAAAGACGGCAAGCTGATCCTGGTTACCGCGATATCCCCGACCCCGGCGGGCGAGGGAAAAACCACGACCACGGTCGGCCTCGGTGACGGGCTTAACAGCATCGGCAAGAAGGCGGTCATGTGCCTGCGCGAACCGAGCCTGGGCCCTTGTTTCGGTATGAAGGGCGGCGCCGCCGGCGGTGGTTATGCCCAGGTCGTGCCGATGGAAGACATCAACCTGCACTTTACCGGCGACTTCCATGCCATCGGCGCGGCGCATAATCTGCTGTCGGCGCTGATCGATAATCATGTGCAGTGGGAAAACAAATCCGGCCTCGACCCGCGGCGCATAACCTGGAAACGTGTCATGGACATGAATGATCGCACCCTGCGTGATATCACCATTGGACTCGGTGGCCCGGGTAACGGCACCCCGCGCGAGAGCGGATTCGATATTACGGTCGCCTCCGAAATCATGGCCATTTTCTGCCTTGCCACCGACCTCGACGACCTGAGTCGGCGCATCGGCAATATCGTCGTTGGTTATACCCGCGACCAGAAGCCGGTGCACGCGCGTGACGTCAATGCCCCGGGCGCGATGACGGTTTTACTCAAGGACGCTTTCATGCCGAACCTGGTGCAAACCCTGGAGAATAACCCGGCCTTCATCCACGGTGGCCCGTTCGCCAACATTGCGCACGGTTGCAACTCGGTGATCGCGACCAAGACTGCGCTCAAACTCGCCGACTACGTGGTTACCGAGGCTGGTTTTGGTGCCGATCTCGGCGCCGAGAAATTCTTTGACATCAAGTGTCGCAAGGCAGGCCTGAGCCCGGATGCAGTCGTGCTGGTTGCGACTGTGCGTGCACTAAAAATGCACGGCGGCGTTGCCAGGGATCAACTCGCTGGCGAAAACGTCGATGCGGTCAGGAAAGGTTGTGAAAATCTCGGTCGTCATATCCGTAACCTGGGCCAGTTCGGCGTGCCGATTACGGTGGCGATGAATCGTTTCTCGGCCGATAGCGAGGGTGAACTGGACGCGGTGCGCGAATTCTGTGCCGGGCTGGACGTCAAGGCGTTCGACTGCAATCACTGGGGTGAAGGCAGTAAGGGTACCCAGGAACTGGCGCAGCATGTCGCCGAGGTCGCCGACTCCGGCGCAGCCCGGTTCCATACGCTTTACGACGACGACATGCCGTTATGGGAGAAAGCCCGTCATATAGCGCGTACCCTTTATGGAGCGGACGACATCATGGCCGACAAAAAAGTTCGCGATCAATTTGCCAAATTTGAAGCCGATGGTTACGGCAGCTTCCCGGTTTGTATGGCAAAGACCCAGTACAGCTTTTCTACCGACCCGGCGCTGATGGGCGCACCCAGTGGTCATGAAGTCCCGATTCGAGAAGTTCGCCTGTCGGCCGGCGCCGAGTTTATCGTCGCGGTCTGTGGCGATATCATGACCATGCCGGGTCTGCCGCGAGTGCCCTCGGCGGATAATATTCGACTCAATGACCTGGGCCAGGTAGAAGGGCTGTTCTAGGTCGAGAATGGAAACCACCGAGCAATATCAGCGTTTTATTTCCTGGCAGTGTCGATTGCGCAAGATGAGTATGCGTGAGCTGGGTGGGCAGCCCACGCCGGGGATGAGCGCTGGGGTTTACTCGATTTCAGGCGGTGATGAACAAAGCCGCATGAACTTCCTCATCGTCAGGAAGGATGCGCGGGCGCGTACCGACGAATTTCGCCATATCGTGCGTAAATCGCCGGACCCCAGCCAGTGGGTCAAGAATGGGCTGCGTATCCTGTCGGAGCTGCATTACCATGAAGACAGGGAATTCGAAAATCAACTGACGGCCCTGTTCAGCCTGGAATCGAACCTGGCCTACGCGTTGCTCAAGGCCGGTCAGTGTCGTTTGAAATTTGCCCAGGACAGCGTGGAGCACAGCTTCGATTTCGATGTGGTTTCGCTGGGCCAGGATGATGAAGCCTATCAGGCGACCTTTTGGCACAATCGACTGTTCAATCCGACCCTGCCGGGCAAGGTGCGGGTGCTCGGTTTCATGCCGAGGTTACAGGCCCCGTCTGACGCCTAAACGATGCACTTGAAGTTTTCGTAGAGCAGGGCCGCCAGGCGGTTCATTTCAGGCATATGTTCGCGTGCCGACCGGTCGAAGCTCTCCAGCGCGTCTGCCCCCAGGCTATTTTCCAGCGCCGCTTTATATTCTGGCACGCAACCCCACTGCATTACCGTATCGCCGCGGACCTCGACGTGAAACTGCACCGCGTAGGCGTGCTCGCGATACTTGAAAATCTGGTAACGCGTGCTGTCCGAAGAACCTAGCACGGTGACCTCGGGATTGGATTCCAGGCTCTTTACTTCGTAAGAGTGCCATTGCACCGCCTTGATGGTGTCGGGGTAGCCACTGAATAGTGCATCCTGTTGCGCTGCCGCCGTCATGTCGATGTCGAGTACACCGATCTCGGCGGGATCGGATTTTGCCACTTCGCCACCGAGCACTTCACCCAGTAACTGGCAGCCCAGGCAAAATCCGAGAAACGGCTTATCCATCTCGACAACCCATTCATGAATGCGTTTTTTTTCCTCGATAAGCCAGGGATACTCGTCTTCCATCCAGGTATCCATGGGTCCACCCATGCACAGCATCGCATCGTAACTGCTCAGGTCACCCGGTATGGACTCACCCTCATCGAGCTCGATCTGGGTTAGTTGCCAGCCGTCGGCCTCCATCAAGTCCTTGATATAGCCCGGATCCTCGAGCGCGATATGCTGTAAAACCAGAATGTTTTTCATCAGTATTCCAGGTAGATTGACAACTCCCGATGATGACGTTCGTCATCGTGATCGTCAATCGAAGGGGTTGCCCGGATGTGCTCGACATAGTGCGGCGGAAAGTCGTGCTCCAGCGCACCACGCACCACGTGTTCCTTGTACCAGTGATATGGCTGCAGCAGGCGATCGATTTCGAGCGCGTAATAGGTAAAGGCGTCGAGCGATGCTCCGTGCGACGCGGTTACGTTGATTTGTCTGCGCTCGTAGCCGATACCTGCGCCTTCGTAAACGTCGAGCTCCAGCTTCTCGTGGTGCGTCATCTGGTATACGACACCGTAAACCTGGTCTGACACGCTGCCGGTAAATTCGATGTCGCACTTACCCGAAAGATCTTTCCCGCTCTTGTGCCAGCGCAGTCGGTGCTGATGCAGGGTGGCGACGCAGTGTTTCGACGCCAGCGGGATACGTTCCAGCAGGCGCGGACTCGATAAATTGGAGCCAAAGGCGAAATAGTTGATCTTCATTTGCTGCTGCGGGTAAATCTCATGCGCGGGATTTCAACCCGCCGATGCAGCCCAATTATAAAGGCGAGCGCTTTGTAACTAAAGCGCCGGGTAAATCGCAATCAGGCCGCGCTGCTGCGTGAGGCGCGCTTGCGTTCGTGTTCGAGCAGCAATTTTTTGCGGATGCGGATGCTTTTAGGCGTTACTTCCACCAGCTCATCGTCATCGATGAACTCGAGTGCCTGTTCCAGCGTCATCTTGACCGGTTTGGTCAGGATCAGGTTTTCATCGGTGCCGGCGGCACGGATGTTGTTGAGCTGTTTGGCTTTAAGCGGGTTCACCACGAGATCATTGGCGCGACTGTGAATGCCGACCACCATGCCCTCGTAAACCGGTTCCGCGTGGCCGATCATCAGGCGACCGCGTTCCTGCAGGTTGAACAGCGCATAAGCGAGTGCCTTGCCGGCAGCAGTCGAAATCAGCACACCATTCTGGCGTTGCCCTATCTCGCCCTCAACCCTGGGGCCGTAGTGATCGAATACATGGTAAATCAGGCCAGTCCCGGAGCTCAGGGTCATGAACTCGGACTGAAAGCCGATCAGGCCACGCGACGGGATGACATAATCAAGGCGCACGCGGCCGCGGCCATCGGGGAGAATATCCTTGAGATCGGCCTTGCGTTTGCCGAGTGCCTCCATGATCTGTCCCTGGTATTGTTCTTCGACATCGACAGTCAGTTGTTCGTGGGGCTCGCACTCGACGCCGTCAATTTCGCGGATGATGACTTCAGGGCGTGAAACCGATAGTTCAAAGCCTTCACGCCGCATGTTTTCGATGAGGATGCCCAGGTGCAATTCGCCACGGCCGCTGACGCGGAACTTGTCGGAATCACCCAGTTGCTCGACCCGCAGGGCGACGTTGTGCAAACATTCGCGCTTGAGGCGTTCATCGATCTGGCGCGAGGTCAGGTACTTGCCGTCCTTGCCGGAGAAGGGTGAACTATTGATGCTGAAGGTCATGCTCACCGTGGGTTCGTCCACGCTCAACGGCGGCAGTGCTTCGACGTGATTACGATCACAGAGGGTATCGGAGATAAAAAGTTCTTCGATCCCGGAGAAGACGATAATATCGCCGGCCTCGGCGGTTTCGGTTTCGACGCGTTGCAGACCGTTGAAACCAAAAAGCTGCATCATGCGTCCGTCGCGGATCTTGCCGTCGGCGCTGATGATCTTGATCGGCGAGTTGCGCGTGACCCGTCCGCGGCTGATACGCCCGATCCCAAGTACGCCCTTGTAGCTGTCGTAATCCAGGCTTGAAACCTGTAGCTGGAAGGGTCCATCGAGTTCAACTGCGGGCGGGGCGACGTGTTCGATGATGGCCGCAAATAACGGCTCCATATTACCGCTGCGATCCTGGTCAGCCACGCTTGCATAGCCATCGAGTGCCGAGGCATAGATAACGGGAAAATCGAGTTGTTCATCGCTGGCGCCGAGTTGGTCAAACAGGTCGAACACCTGGTCGATGACCCAGTCGGGTCGCGCCCCGTCCCGGTCGATCTTGTTGATCACGACAATCGGTGTAAATCCCATCGCGAAAGCCTTCTGCGTGACGAAACGGGTCTGTGGCATCGGCCCTTCCACGGCATCGACCAGCAACAGCACCGAATCAACCATCGACAGGATACGTTCGACCTCGCCACCGAAGTCGGCGTGTCCGGGAGTATCTACGATATTGATACGGTAATCCTGGTTTTGCTTTTCGTAGTGCCAGTTGAGTGCAGTATTCTTGGAAAGAATGGTGATTCCACGCTCTTTTTCGAGATCGTTCGAATCCATCATGCGATCGCTGACCTCGGCCCGCGCGTCAAGTGTGCCGGACTGGCGCAGCAACTGGTCGACCAGCGTGGTCTTGCCGTGATCGACATGCGCGATGATTGCGATATTCCGCAGATTTTTTCGTTGGGTAGTCATAGGGGTATGCAGGGAGAACTCAGGCGCGCGATTATAATGATGTAGCGCGATACCACAAGTGCGAAATTCCCTTTTTTTTCAATAAGTTCAGACCACGGACGAGCTTGCAGGCTAGCGCAGTCTGCGCCACCTGCAATTATCGTCATACCCGCGCAAGCGTATTAATGTCTGGAATAAATAACTGATAACAGTTTCGCTGGCGTGATAAGGCCACCGATCACTGTAAGGGGAAATCGGTTAAGTCAGGCCCTGTACGATTTCGAGTATGGCCTGCGCGTGGCCTTTGGCTTTTACCTTGTAATTGACCTCGACCAGCTTGCCCTGCTTATCGATGACAAAGGTGGAGCGTCCGATGCCCATGTAAGTCCTGCCCATGAACTTGCGTTCACCCCAGGTGCCATAAAGCTCGCAGAGTTCACCACTGGTATCAGCCAGCAAATCGATCTTGAGATCGCGTTTCTTGATAAATTTCTGATGTTTTTCACAAGTATCCTTACTCACGCCCAGCACGATGGTATCGGCGGTGGCGAACTGATCGATCAGCGCGCTGAATTCGTTGGCCTCGATGGTACAGCCCGGGGTGTCGTCCTTGGGATAGAAGTAGAGCACCACGTTTTTCTGACCCCGATATTGTACAAGACTGATAGCGTCGCCATCCTGGTTGATCGCGGTGAAATCGGGAGCGGGCTGATTGGTTTCGAGCATTGTAGTCATCCGGTATAAAAGATCCGCATCATAAAAGAGGTCTGCACATACATCAAAGTACAAGCAGTGGGGTTATTGTGACCGGACAATACGGGACGGCTAACGAAATCGGCGGTAGATACCCTGCCTGGTGGTTAAACACGACCGCAATTGATATCGTCGACCTGTTCGTTGAGTGTCCATAAATCGTACAGTAAGCCGAGCAGCAACAAGCCACCCGTCAGCAGCCAGATCAGCCCGGTTATCCATTTGCCCAGGTAGAACCTGTGAATTCCGAAGATGCCGAGAAAAGTCAATAAAATCCAGCTGACGGTGTAGCTTTTGCTGCCGCTCTTGTAGCGAAGGTCGGCCGAGCGGTCCATGCCGGGGATCAGGAACAGGTCCACAATCCAGCCGATGAAAAACAATCCCAGGGTGAAAAAGTAAAGCGTACCCGAGATGGGACGGCCGAAATAAAATCGGTGCGCACCGATGAAGCCGAAAATCCACAGGATATAGCCGATCAACTTGCTGTGAGTGCTGTCCAGTCTATTCATAGGTGCCGGCTCGGAGCTGTGCGGGCTGGAGAAATGAGTTTTTGACATGGTGATTGTTTCATGTCTTTGAGGGGACGTCGAGATACTGATCCATCGATAAATGTTGCGTCAAAAGTGTGCTGAGCACGAGCAGAGAAATGCTCAAACCCGTCGACAGATGTTTCCCGAGTAATGCGAATCCCGGCAGGTATCCTGCTGCGACCATAGTCGGCTTCATCCACTTAAGGAGGTGCGCACCGCGTTCGTGCTGCGCCTGCTCTGATCTTCAGACCCTGACCATTCCCGATGGCGAGTATCAGGCAATGGGTGTAATGTAGCCGGAATGCTCAACCCGTAGACGACGAAAAAGATTGGATCCGTTAACCCAGGGTTTGCTCGGTGGTGCGCTGGCGCTGTCGGTCGCAAACAAAAAAGAATCTCGCCTTGCAGCGGCAATCGGTTTAATTGCTGCACTACCGGCAGATGCCGATATTTTGATCGGTGCCAGCGATGACCCGCTGCTCAACATCGAGTTTCACCGGCATTTTACGCACTCGTTGATCTTCATCCCCATCGGGGCGCTGATCGTCGCGTCGATACTCTGGCTGCTGCTGCGCAAGCGTATCGGGTTTAAAAGCATTTATTTCTATGCGCTGCTGGGCTATGGCAGCAGCGGCCTGCTCGACGCCTGCACCAGTTACGGCACTCATTTGTTGTGGCCCTTCAGCGACGAACGGATTGCGTGGAGCATCATTGCAATCATCGATCCGGTGTTTACGCTGGCGCTGCTTATCACGCTGATCCTCGGTTTCAAGTACTACAAGCCGGGCTCGGCTCGCATCGGCCTGGCGTTCGCCGGCGCCTACCTGCTGCTCGGCCTGTGGCAGCATCAAAGCGCACTCGAGTCCGCGCGGGAACTCGCCGCGCAGCGTGGCCACGACGTGCAGCGAATCCTGGTCAAACCGACGCTGGCGAACCTGATCCTGTGGCGCTCGGTCTACCACAGCGGCGATATGTTTTACGTCGACGCGATTCGGGTCGGGCCAGGCTCAAGCCGATTTTACCCGGGCGGCTCGGCACGCATGTTCGTGCCCGCGCGGGATCTTCCCGATCTGCCCCGGGACAGCGTGCTCGCGCGCGACATCGAACGGTTTTACCGGCTTTCCAATGATTTCGTGGCACCTGACCCCGGGCGTGACAAGGTTCTGATCGACATTCGCTATTCGATGTTGCCAACCAGCGTCACACCGATGTGGGGCATCGACCTCAACCAGGCGTCGCCCACACAACACGCGAAGTTCAGGATTTATCGAGACCGATCTGAAGACATGCGGGAGACGTTCATCGCCATGCTACTGGGCCGTGATCTGCCTGAGTGACGCAATTTCGATGACAATTACCTTATTTTGCAGTGCAGGATTAAGTAACTGTCACCATAAGCCTTCGAGTACAGGTTGGAGCTCAGTGGCGTTAGAGAGGTATATGCGGAGAATGAGTCAATCTGACCCAGGCGGAAGGTGAAAAGACAGATTTTGCAGATAACAAAGATACCCGCGGTCTGTTGATTCTCCACTCCTGCCTAGTAACGCAGGCGAAATCGCTTCTCGAAGATATCGGCATCGTCGAAATGTCGCCGACCGACAAATGCCGTTGCTTGTGTGCCCGACTGGCGCATCGCGCCCGCACTGGCGATCCCCATCGGCCAGAACAGAAAACGCTCACCCCGTTCGGTTCCCGCGATCAAGCCGTCAGCTCCGAAAATGCTGCGGGAACCCCCTCCCGGTAGTGGCAAAGTGCGCAATTCGTCATATTCAGCAAACCGGTATTCTCCGCCTTCGGCCGATTCGCTAAACGACACATTGCGCAAGTAGTGCGTGCGCGCCTGCACGATAACGCGCAGGCGGCCTGTCTCCGGGATTGCGGGCAGGGTCGTCGGAGTGAAAGACCATTCCAGAATGCGCTGCGGGGCTGGCAGGGGCTTCAGGCGAGGTGTCGGGAAAAACATGTGGTAGCAGCCGCAGGGGTGAATGCTGTCGAACAACACCGGCTCGCCGTCGGGCGCCAGAGTCACGCGCCACACGATACCGTCGAGATGGCCGCCAAGCAGGTCGAGGCTGCCTTCCCGGGGCCGCTCCGGCATCCAGGCCGTATAGACCAACTGTAGCAGCGTGCGATTCTCAACCCGGGTGTAGCCAAGCCTGCGGTAGACCACCGGGCGTGACACGTCGACCTGCGGCGTTGTTGCCGACGACCAGAATAGCCGACCGATCCGATCCAGGTCTCCGCTGGTTTCTATTTCGAAAACCGGCGCGTAGGTAGCGAACAGGCGATCCCGCTCCCGGTCGGTTAGTTGCGGCAGGCCCAGGGGATGTTTGCTCGCTCGGGCCAGGATCTTGCTGACCTCTCTGCGTGTGTACACGGGAACCTCCGGAGGTACGTAACGCAGCACCGGGTGAGCCGGCGGTTTGCCCTGGCGCGCTTCGACGAATGTTTGGCTAGCCTGGTCCTGCCAGGCCTGAACGCCGGCGTAGAAAGGTAGTCGAGTCAGTTCGTAAAGGCCGAACGTTCGCTTTAGCTTGCTGTAATCATCGGGAACGAACGCGCGCCGATAGAGCTCGGCTGCGGCAGCAGGGTTGGAGTAGTCGGCGGAGAGTAAAACTTCGGCGCAATCCTCCGAGCGCAAAACAGCCTCATCGCGGCCACCAGCAGCCATGTCGTCGATCCCCGTGGCCGACAAATTCGCGATCTCGACTCGACGGCCGTCGGCGTCCAGCGTGCGCATTCGCTCCATCCAGGCCCGGTAAACCTGTCGATCGCTTTGTGCGGAATCCTTCGTCGCGGCGAGGAAGCGGTCGATTCGTAAATAGGGGAATCCCACCACCCGCCGGGCAGCGATGTCGGTAACACCATCACGCGATACGGTCTCGTCCAGCGCCGCGAACCAGCGCGCACACTCCGCCAGCCGAGCGTTGCTTGAGTCGAGATGATCGCGCTGCGGTGGCTGGATATTTGCGCAACCCGTTGCTCCTAACAGGAACACCAGCGCTAACCAGCGCAGCGGGAGGGTGAAATTTGAGCTCATCATAAACCTGGACAACTAAACCTGATTCGAATTCCATGCTGTGAGTGAAATCGAGAATTCCGATCGATTAAATCTGATGGTGATCATGCCTTTTATTCACTAGATGTATCGATCACCGAATATACTCGTTGAACTCGTCGCGTGGCAAATGGTCATAACGACTGTTTCCGAGGAATAAATAATGAAAAATCCATTGATGGCGACGATCGTCGCAATCCTGATCGTAGTCGGTCAACCTGCTTTTGCCGCCACTGCTATCCTTGCGGGTGGCTGTTTCTGGTGCATGGAGTCCGACTATGAAAAGCTCGACGGGGTAAGCGAGGTGGTTTCGGGCTTTACCGGCGGCTCGCATCCGGACCCGACCTACAAAGGAGATCATAGCGGGCATTACGAGGCGGTCGAAATCACTTACGATCCTGAAATTATCGACTACCAGGGAATTCTTGATCATTTCTGGGTCAACCACGATCCCTTCGATGCACGCGGGCAGTTTTGCGATAAGGGGCCTAGCTATCTCGCGGCAATATTTGTTGCTGACGACGCAGAACTCGCGATCGCGGAAAAGTCGAAACAACAGGTCGTTGAAATGTTTCCGGACCAGGTCGTGGTAACGCCGATTCTGCCACAGACGACCTTCTTCCCGATCAAGGGCAACGAGTCGTACCACCAGGATTATTACAAGAAAAGCCCGGTGCGCTACAAGTATTACCGCTGGGGATGCGGCCGTGATCAGCGCCTTACCGAAATCTGGGGCGACAAAGCGACCCACTAGCTTCGCTAGGGGGTCGTCCCCGCGAAAGCGGCCCCCCAGCGCACGCTGGGTTGACGTATCGGGACCTCGCAATAACGCCACCGTTGCAAGATTCCCGCTTGCGCGGGAATGACCGGGTCCTGGTCATCCCGGACCCGAACCAGGATGACCGCCATGGATGCCACGGTCCGACGCCTCGAGCTCCAGGCGATCGCATGGATGTGCCAAACGGTGCATTTTGCCGTTTGGGAGCGCCTTTTGCGGACTTACCCCCGAGGTAGCCTCATATATCTGGTGAGATGCATGCTTCTGAAAGGGACTTTACTCGGCAGGCCGGGGCGGTGGTAGAATCAGCGTTTTCCGACGAGCAAGGATATCTGCCATGGGCTGTCAATACTTCGATCCCTGCGATCACGGCGCCGATACGTTTACCATTGCCATTCCCAAAGTGACCTTCGGTCGCGGTTGCCTGCATGAAGCCGGCGCCCGCGCCAACGGCCTGGGGATGACCCGCGTCGCAGTTTTCACCGATCCTTTTTTACGTGATAGCGCTTACGTTGCCACCGTGCTGGACTCGTTACAGCAAGCCGGCCTCGACGCCGCGGTGTTCGACGAGATTACTATCGAGGCCGATGACGCCAGCGTCGCCCGCGGCGCCGATTTCATCGCTACGGGTAATTTCGACGGGGTCGTTTCGGTGGGTGGTGGTTCGGTCATGGACACGGCCAAGGCGGCAATGGTGTACGGACTTTATCCGACCGGGGATTTTCTCGATTATTTCGCACCGCCGCTGGGAGCCGGTAAAGCGATTCCAGGTCGATTGTTGCCACATCTCGCCTGTCCTACCACTTCCGGCACCGGCTCGGAATGTACCTCGCTTTCGGTATTGCGTATCAATGACTTAAGCACCAAGTTTGTGCTCGGTAATCCGGTATTGTTGCCGCAGGAAGCCCTCATCGACCCGGTATGTTGCGCAAGCTTGCCGGCAATGGTGGTCGCGTCCACCGGTTTCGACCTGTTATGTCATGCGCTGGAATGCTATACCGCCAGGGCTTACACCCGCTGGGATAAAGTGGATGATCCTGGGAAACGACCGCTGATTCAGGGCGCCAATCCATGGAGCGATCTGGCCGCGCGCAAGGCGCTTGAAATTGTCGGTGAGTACATGGACCGCGGGGTTAACAATGCCGACGATCACGAGGCACGTGACCAGTTGATGTGGGGTGCGTCGCTCGCCGGAATGGCTTTTGGCAACACTGGCACGCATCTCGGGCATGCACTTTCCTACGGTGTGACGCATCTGATGCACGATGTCACCACCGCCGGTTACGCGGTGAAATCACCCTTCGTGCCGCATGGCATCAGTGTCGTGGTTTCAGCGCCGGCGATATTCCGCTATACCGCTGAAGCCGCGCCCGACAGGCATTTTGAGGCCGCGGGTTACCTGCAGGCCGATTTACAGGGAGCGGGTAGTGCGGACTCCGGCGAAGCGCTGGCCAAACGCATCATCGAGTTGATGCAAAAAACCGGAGTTCCGAACGGACTGAATGGGGTTGGATTTGGTCCGGCTGACGTTCCGGCGCTGGCAGCTTCCACCGCGCGCCAGGTGCGCGCGATCGCGAATTCACCGCGCGAAACCAATCTTGTAGATATCGAAAATATCTACGCGGCTGCGATGAGTTACTAGCGCCGGCTTTAAGTTCGGCTACCAGCGGCACCAGGAACACGAAGCATGCCAACAGGAAAAGCGTGCCACCCATCAGGCTGACCGGGTCATCGGCGCGAATGCTGGATGCCATGAAAAAAATGGCGGAACCGATAAACAGTATCCAGCCCCAGAGTTGATAGCGATGTTGAGCATGTTGCGACATGGGACAAACCTGTATTGAACTATATTGAAATAAATAATAAAGGCTTATGCATACTGCCGTAAAATGATTAATTATTTGCCAAATAGATAAGTATTTATTATCCATTGACTTGTAATTTCGACCCGGTCGATCGAGAAATATCATGTTACTTTATCGGCTTACTGGTGCTAGCATTCCACGTTTAATCCAGTCATTTTCCGGAAATTCAAATGTTTGAAAACAGTTTAATGAACCAGATCCGCGAGCGTTTTTGTCACGTGGATACCTGTCCTTACTCGGGACCACGCATCTTTTTTGAAAACGCGGGTGGTGGTTTGACGCTGAAATCAGTGGTCGAAGTGAATACCGAGCTTGCCGGAATTCCGGACAACCAGGGTCGTGATAACCCGGCTTCACACGAACTGGTGCGTATCATCGCCGAGGCGCGCGACAATATGCGCTGCTTTCTCGGCGTCAAGGAGGGGCCGGTTTTTACCGGCGAAAGCGGCACCGAACTTATATTCCGCATGGTGCGTGCAGCCGCGCTGGGTTCCGCCGGGGGTGGCAACATGATCGGCAGTACCCTCGAACATCCGGCTACCGTCAGCGCAAGCAAGCGCTGGGCGAAAATTGCCGGTAAGGAATACCGCGCCGCGGTGCACAGTAACGACAGCGCAACGATCACTGCCGACGATTACGCCGGGGTAGTGGATGCCGACACCCGTGTGGCGACGATTATCCACACCAGTCCGGTTACCGGTATGACGGTAGACATCCCCGCGGTGGTTAAAACCATCCGTGCGGCTTCGCCTGACTGCATCATCATTCTCGACGGTATCCAGCATGCCGCACACGGTGGTCTCTCCATCGATGCCTACGATATCGATGGTTACGCGGTCTCGGCCTACAAGGTATTCTCCCGCCACAACTATGGTTTCGCATGGTTATCGCCACGCCTGGCGACCTTGCCCCACGATCACCTCGACGGCACTGCGGACGATTTCTGGGAGATGGGTACGCGGGATACCTCGGCGTTTGCCTGTACCAGCAAGGTGATCGAGTACTTTGACTGGCTCGGTTCTCATTTCACCGATTCCGCTGATCGACGCGATCGTATCCTGGCGGCGGGGGAAGCCATCGGTGAACATGAACACGACCTGATCGAGTTGATGATCAACGGTGCCGGTGAGCAGTCCGGGTTACGCGATATGCCCGAGGTTTATGTGATCGGCGGGCACGACAATGCCGCCCGTGAAGGCATGGTGTCGATAATTGTCGAAGCTAAACCCTGCGCCGAAGTGGTTGCCGAGCTCAATGCCAGGGGAATTCGCACCCACGTGCGTAAAGCGGATTACTTTTCCGGCAACATCCTGGAACCCCTGGGTAGACCTACCTGTATCCGGGTTTCGATGTGCCATTACAATACCGACCGCGAAGTACTGACTTTTCTGCGTGAACTGGAAGCTATCATCGCCGCGCATAACGAATCAGGGGTAAACGCGGCCTGAGGCGGCGCATGAAAACCGGCTTCGCCGCCCCCGCGCACGCAGGTATCTCGCAATGACGGCAACTGCAGAGGATTTTAGCTGTGGCGGGAGTGACCGGATGCTGCAGATAATCGGTGCCGGGCCCGCGGGCATGAGCCTGGTGCTCGCTTTGTGCAACCGGATTGCAGAGGCACACGGCGATGCCGTGCGCGAGCAGCACATGCTGGATAACCTGAAGATGTTCGAAGCGGGCAGCAAGCCCGGTGGTAAAATGGGGCATTATCATGTCAACGCGAACACCAGTGCGCACGATGTAGTGCGGGGAATCGGTGATGGCACCCCTTTCGTGGCGGTGCGCGATCATTATCTCCAACATCCGCAGACGCAATCAGAACTTATCCCGCTACGCAGAATAAATGCGCTGATGGTCAAACCGCTGGTGCAAGCCATGGGCGAATTCCTGGGCCATCGCTTGCAGTGCGGGATCAAGGTAGCGCGTATCGAGATTAATGATGACGCGTTTGCCAGCTATGATAATGAGAATCGATTGCTGGCGCGTAGCAAAAACCTGCTGTTTTGTTGCGGGGCTGACGAAACCCCGTTAACCGAATTGCGGCCTTACCTGGATCGCTGGGAAGGCTCGGCAAGATTCCTCTTGCGTGACCACCTCGATGGCCTGGCCGAATGCAAGCGTCCCGTAGTTGTAATCGGTGCTTCGCACAGCGCCTTTTCCTGTGTCTGGCGCCTGCTATACGATCCGTTGTTTGCCGGGTTCGCGAGCGGCAGGGAAATCCTCATGTTGCAACGCCGCGAACGTATCAAACTGCGCTGTACGCCTGAGTTCGCCAGCGAGCATCGGATTGACTATGATCCGGAAACTGATGTTTGCCCCACCACTGGGTTGGTATTTCGCAATGGTGGTTTGCGCAAGGATGCCAAAACCCTTTATCTTAAAATTCGTGACGGGCAGGAAAACAGGGTCAGACTGGTGCAGATGTCCGGCCTAGCTGGGCAGCAAGATTTACTCGGGCAGGCTGGATTGATCCTGCAGGCGACCGGATTCGGCAGCAAGCTGCCGATTGTCGAGCGGCAGGGTCGTGCGATTCGGGTCGGAAACCCGACCAGTGACGGCGAGCTGTGCGATCTCGATAGCGCAGCCACGGTTGCGGGATTGTTCGGTATGGGGCTTGGGTTGAATATCCTGCCGCCGGGCGCAGCAGGGGGTGAGCCGAGTTTTACTGGCGGCATCCATGGGTTTCAGTCTTACCCGCTGTCGATAGCGCCTCGAATTATCAATCGTATGCTGGCAGACATGCCGACGGAGATGAGCAATTGAAAACACATGCACAGGCAGTGGTTATCGGCGGTGGGCTGGTGGGTTGCTCGATTCTTTATCATCTCACCAAACTCGGCTGGACCGATGTCATGCTGCTCGAACGAGATGAGCTGACCTCGGGCTCGACCTGGCACGCGGCAGCCGGCATTCATGGTTTGCATGACCACAATAATATTTCCAGGCTGCAGTATTACACCATGCAACTTTACGCGGAACTGGAACAGGAAACCGGGCAGGGCTGTGGCATCGTGCAGCCGGGGTCGCTGTACCTGGCGCAGACGCGTGATCGCGAACACCAGCTACGCATGCAGGCGGCGAAGGCGAAGTACTTCCAGGTCGAGTTTCACGAATTGTCGCGTGCCGAGGCCGAGAGCATGCACCCGCTGGCTAATTTCGACGGTATCCGTTGCATTATGTACGAGCCCGACGGCGGTAACGTCGATCCATCCGGGGTGACCCATGCTTACGCCAAGGGCGCGCGTCAGCGCGGTGCCGAAGTGCATCGCTTTACGCCGGTTATAGCGACCACCCAGCGCAGCGATGGCAGCTGGGATGTCGAAACCGACAAGGGCAGTGTGCATGCCGATGTAGTGATTAACGCGGGCGGATTATGGGCGCGGGAAGTTGCCGCGATGGCAGGTTTCGAACTGCCGCTAATGCCGCTCGAGCATCAGTATTTTGTCACCGAGACCATTCCTGAAATCGAGGCGCTGGAAAAACGTCTGCCGCTGGTCGCCGATCGCGACGGGGAGTACTACATGCGCCAGGAAGGGCAGGGGTTGCTGGTCGGCGCTTACGAACGAGATGGACGTTTCTGGGCCGAACAGGGCACGCCGATGGATTTCGGTCACGAGTTACTCGATGACGATCTCGAGCGGATCGAAGACAACATGCTGCGCGCCTTCGAACGCGTCCCGGTGTTGGCCGAAGCCGGCGTCAAACGCGTCATAAACGGGCCGATGATCTGGTCACCCGACAGTTCCGCGCTGATCGGACCGGTACCCGAGTTGCAAAACTATTTTTGCTGCTGTGGCATTATCCCCGGCTTTTCGCAGTCCGGCGGACTAGGCATGACCATGGCGCAGTGGATCGTGGAAGGTGAACCCGAGATGGACCTGTTCCCCTGGGATCTGGCTCGTTTCGGTGACTGGGCGAGCAAGCCATTTACTAAAGCACGCGCTCTGGATCAGTACTCGCACCGTTTCAAAATCCATTTCCCCTACGAGGAACGCGAGGCCGGCCGGCCGCTCAATAAACGACCGGTTTACGAACGGCAGAAAGCGTTGGGTGCAGTGTTTGGACTGAGCTACGGCTATGAACATCCGCTGTGGTATGCGCCATCAGGAACGGAGGCAATCGAGACTTACGGCTTCGAACGCCAGAACTGTTTCGAACCCGTGGCCGCGGAATGTCGTGCATTGCGCGAGGCGGTCGGCATTATCGATGTATCGAACTTTGCCAAGTATAGAATTCGAGGCGCCGGTGCGGCGGACTACCTCGATCGTCTGGTGGCGAACCATGTGCCGTCGGAGATCGGCCGCTCCTGTCTGACGCCGATGATTGGATTGCGTGGCGGAATCGCGGGTGATTTCACTATTACCAAACTTGCTGAAGACGATTTCCTGATGATCGGTTCCGGCATCGCGGAACGCTATCATCAGCGTTTCTTCAACATGGTTAGCAGGCTGGACAGCGTCAGTTTCGAGAGTTTTACCGAGGCCTGGGGCGGCTTCAATGTGGCCGGCCCAAATGCGCGCAAACTGTTGCGGCAGTTGACTGATGCCGATTTGTCCAACGACGCCTTCAAGTTCATGCGCAACCAGCGCATCAAGGTTGCCGGTATCGATGCCGTCGCCATCCGGGTTTCTTTCAGCGGGGATCTTGGCTGGGAAATCTACGTGCCGCTCGAGCATCAGCTGGCCCTTTACGATGCGCTACTCGAAGCGGGTAGCGCACTCGGCGCGCGTCCGGTTGGTGGCCGTGCCCTGCTTTCACTGCGCGTCGAAAAAGGCTATGGCAGCTGGAGTCGCGAGTATTCTCCCGAGTACTGGCCGCAGGAAGTCGGGCTGGATCGTCTGATCAAACTCGATAAACCCGAGTTCCTCGGACGCGAAGCCTATCTCGAGATAAAAGATAATCCGCCACGTGAGAAACTCGTCGTGGTGCAGATAGTAAAAAGCGATGCGGATGCCAACGGTGGTGAACCCGTCTTCCTGACCGATGGCACCCCGGTAGGGCGGGTCAGTTCAGGTGCATTTGGGCATAGCGTCGGGGCTTCGATTGCGCTATGTTTTATCAGGACCGAACATGCTGTTGCTGACACCGAAGTCGATATCGCGATTCTGGGTATTCCACATCGCGCCGTCATATTAGAGAACCCGCCCTTTGATGCCAGGGGCGAACGTTTGAGAGCATAACTTATGGCCAGTAATCCTTACTCGATTCCCAACCCCAAGGTTGACCCGACACGAAGACCGGCGATGCGCCCGGATAACACCCCGGATGACAACGATCGAATTGAAATCGGTCCGACGCCGCTCGCCTATGCGGAATGGGAAGCGGCAGGTTTGCAATGCCCGGACCTGCCGGCGATGCGCCAGTACCGACTCGACCGGATCGTCGCGAGTCTTGTCGCCAGTGACCTCGACGCGGTGCTGTTATTCGATCCGCTGTCGATTCGCTACGCCACCGATACCACGCATATGCAGTTGTGGAATGCGCACAACCCGTTTCGGGCCTGCATGGTGACCAGCGATGGTTACATGGTGCTGTGGGAATACGGCGGTTACCCTTACCTGTCGGAGTACAATCCGCTGGTACGGGAAGTGCGCGCGGGCGCGTCGTTTTTCTACTTTGCCACCGGTCAGCGTACCGAGGAAAAGGCAGAGTTGTTTGCCGGCCAGATCATCGACCTGCTGCAACAGCGCATCGGCAAGGGCAGGCGGGTCGCGGTCGACAAGATTCAGATCGCCGGGTTACGCGCGCTCGACCAAGCCGGTATCAAGGTCATGGATGGCGAAGAATTGATGGAACAGACGCGCGCGATCAAGGGACCTGATGAAATCCTGGCGATGCGTTGTGCGATCAATGCCTGCGAGGCTTCGATCGCGGAAATGCGTGAACTTACCCGGCCCGGCATGACTGAAAATGACGTCTGGGCCGAATTGCACAAATCCAGTATACGCCGCGGTGGTGAATGGATCGAAACCCGTATTCTGTCCAGCGGTCAGCGTACCAATCCCTGGTTCCAGGAATGCGGTCCACGCATCATCGGTAACAATGAAATCGTTGCCTTTGATACCGATTTAATCGGTTGTTACGGTATGTGTACCGATATTTCACGCACCTGGTTTATTGGCGACGGGCAGCCCACGCAGCGGCAGAAGGATATGCACAGGCTCGCGCATGAACATATTATGACCAATGCCGCGATCGTTAAACCGGGAATGAGTTTTCAGGAACTCACCGAGCAGGGCCATCATTTGCCGGACGAATATATTCCACAGCGCTATGGCTCGAAGTTCCACGGCGTCGGGTTGTGTGACGAGTGGCCGGCGATCAAGTACCCGATTGACTGGGAGGAACGCGGCTACAGCGGTGTGATCGAGCCCGGCATGATGCTCTGTGTCGAAGCCTATGTCGGCGAGGTCGGTGGCCCTGACGGGATCAAGCTGGAAGACCAGGTCCTGGTTACCGAAGACGGTTACGAAAATATGGTGGTTTGTCCATTCGATCCATTATTGATGGCTTGAATCGACACTGACCCCATTTAAATTGAGGGTGGCAGATTGCGATGAACATACTTTTTATTACCGCGGATCAATGGCGTGGCGATTGTTTGTCAGCTGTTGGGCATCCGCATATCAAGACACCAAATCTCGATGCGCTTGCCCGTGAGGGCCTGTTGTTCAGAAATCACTATGCGCAGGCCGCTCCCTGTGCACCGAGTCGTAGCTCGTTGCACACCGGGATGTACCTGCAAAACCATCGCTGCGTGGTCAACGGGGCACCGCTCGATGACCGCTTCAGTAACTGGGCGCGTGAAGTAAGCGATGCAGGCTACGAGCCATCGCTGTTTGGCTACACCGACTCCGCCATCGATCCGCGCGGACTTGATCCGCAGGACCCAAGATTATTTCACTATAGCGAACCGTTGCCCGGCATCGACACCTATACGCCGATGCGGGATGAAGTGGCAGTCGAATGGGTCGAGTATCTGCGACAAAAAGGCTATGCGATGCCAGATCGACCCTGGAGCCTGTATGCTGTCACGACACCGGGGGTCGACTGGGCCGAGGGTGGTGAGGCCGTTTTGCCGCTCGCGATCAACGCAGAGGACCATGAAACCCATTACATGGTCGATCGTTGTATCGACTGGATAGATGCGCAGGACAAACCCTGGGTTACCCACCTGTCGCTGCTGCGACCGCATCCACCTTTTGCCGCACCCGAACCCTATAATAGTATGTTCGATCCGGCGCAAATGCCTGCACCCCTGCGTCGCGAGTCTGCCGCGGACGAGGCCGGACAGCACCCGTTGCTCGATTATTTTATTAACCACAGCAAGTATCGCGCGCCCGACTCAGTGCGCCAGATCCAGCAGGACAGGGTCAATTACTACGGCCTGATGTGCGAGGTTGACGACAATCTCGGCA
>Ga0265309_10000052_pt1 | contig 33579 bp, 38 predicted proteins | sample Helome_FD_192492 | JGI IMG/M metagenome (GOLD analysis project Ga0265309, IMG submission 192492) | Marine sediment microbial communities from subtidal zone of North Sea - Hel_20160524 (Illumina Assembly) | ecosystem: Environmental > Aquatic > Marine > Subtidal zone > Sediment ...
CCTGTGCCCGTCTCAAGAGGAATGGAGAACCAGAAACGACTGCCTTTGCCGCTACTGCTCTCGAGACCGATACTTCCGCCCATCAATTCAACCAGGTTCTTCGCAATGGCGGTGCCGAGACCGGCGCCACCGTGCTGACGCTGTGCCGAATCATCTGCCTGTTTGAACCGGTCGAATATCTTCTCCTGGAAGTCACCGGGTATGCCCGGCCCGGTATCCTGGATATCGAATTGCAGCATCCGGCACTGACTGTCAATATCCGTTGCAGCGACGGACACATGAATCCTGCCTTCGCCCGTGAACTTCACCGCATTACCGACCAGGTTAACCAGAACCTGCCGTAACCGCTGCATGTCAGCCATCACGAAACGCGGTATATCATCAGATATATACGTTGAATATTCAACGCCGTTGTCACCTGTCTGCAGCGAGAACATGCCTTCAATTGATTGCATCAACGCACGAATATCCACCCGCGACATTTGCATCCTGAGCTGTCCGGCCTCGATACGGGACAAGTCGAGCACCCCTTCGACCAGGTCCATCAGGCTTGCAGAGGCATTATTGATATGACCGACCATGCATCGTTGCTCGTCCAGGTCTTCAACCCTGCCCAGCATGCTGCTGAATCCGACAATTGCATTCAGCGGCGTCCTTATCTCGTGGCTGATGTTTGCAAGAAACCGTGATTTTTCGCGGCTTGCCTCTTCAGCCGCGTTCTTTGCCTCTTGTAATCTTTTAAGCATAATCGCGACGTACAATGGAATAACGGACAATAATATAATCCCAGTCACAGAAAATAATAATTTATCGTGCCAAAATTTTGATAGGTAAATAACAATTAAGAATCCTGATAATGACAATAAAGCACAAAGTATTAACTCCTTGTATCCATATCTAAATCCATTCCCAACTGTTAACCACAGATATACCGCAATAAATGGAACCCCATACTCACCCAACAATAGCAACAACGCACACACCAATAAGACATCACAAATCATATATGTCGTATGTCTATATTTACTTCCTTCTGGATATAGGTATACCTGCAATATAATCGCAAACGAGAAAAGCATGTAAGCGCATCCTATTAAAACAATGGGGTGAAAAAATCCACCTTCTATTCTCCCTGTATGTGCGAGGAATATCGAATAAATCTCCCCAAGACACACAATTAGTAACCTCATAAACGACTGCTCAAGCTCTAGGTTTCTCTTTATCATCTTCAAACCATGGAATATCAATCAGTTACTATTCTCTAAAAAGGATTCCACTGCATGTTCATTTGTACCATACATATATATGCCTTAATAAAAAAGACTATAAACAATCCGATCCTATTTAATATACTGTATATAATCACAGTATATGAATAATCCTACAAAAACTGTCGGCAACCTCCCGTTGACATGGTCCAGCGCGATCATACTGGTCGATATGAACGCCTTTTTCGCCTCCATAGAGCAGCGCGACCATCCCGAGTGGCGCGGCCGACCGGTCGCCATTACCAACGGCATGCAGGGCACTTGTATCATCACCTGCTCGTACGAGGCCCGCTCCTGCGGCATCAGCACCGGTATGCGGCTGAAACAGGCGCTGCGTATGTGCCCCGAACTGATCCGCTGCCCGGCGCATCCGGAACGTTATGCGGCAACCTCTGCCGCCATCATGACCGCCCTGCAGGACATTACACCGGATATCGAGGTATTCTCGGTCGACGAGGCCTTTCTGGATGTCACGCGCTGCCAGCGGCTGCTCGGCACCCCTCTGCACATTGCACAGCTCGCCAAACGCAAGGTGTTCGATGCTTCCGGGGTGCTGTGTTCGGCCGGGGTCAGCGGCGACAAGACCACCGCCAAGTTTGCCGCCAAGCTGCAAAAACCGGATGGCCTGACCGTGATCCCGCCCTGGGAGACGGCACAGCGTCTGCGCGATGTGCCGGTCACCCAATTGTGCGGGATCGCAAAGGGCATCGGCCGGTTTCTTGCCGGGCACGGCGTCATTACCTGCGGCGACATGCGCCACCTGCCAATCAGTGTACTGGCGCGGCGCTTCGGCAACCCGGGGCGGCGCATCTGGTATATGTGCCAGGGACTGGACCCGGCCACCCTGCAGCTCGATGTCCCTCCCCCCAAATCCATCGGTCACGGCAAGGTCCTGCCACCCGGGACCCGGAACCCCGAATTGCTGCGAACCTGGCTGCTGCACATGAGTACAAAGGTCGGCGCCCGCCTGCGTCGCCACGGGTTGCAGGCAACGACTTTTTTTATCGGACTGCGCACCGACGCAGGCTGGATAGGCGGCAAGCTGCGCTGCGCCCTGCCCACGGACGACGGCGGCGTCATCATGGCACTGTGCTACCAGGTCATCCACGAAATATGGTCGGGACAGGGGGTGCACCAGGTACAGGTGACTGCACTGAACCCGGTGAATACCGGCAACCAGCTGGAGCTTTTCGCTGCGACGGACGAGGTACAGCGCGAAGTGAATGCCGTCATGGATGCGGTCAACCGCCGTTACGGCGAACTTGTCCTGGCCCCGGCACGCTTGCTCAACCGTTCCCGCATGCCCAACGTCATTGCGCCCGCATGGAAGCCGTTTGGCCACCGGCAAACGATCTGAGGCGGCTATGTGCGGCGGCGTCTATTACTCGGTGAAGGATGAAGATACCCGGGTCTATTTCCCCAATCCGGCTGCAAGCCTGCCAGTCACAACCCGCGCCGGCGGCGTCCGGCTGATCGCATGGGGCCGGCGCAGCGAACAGGCGGGCCGGCTGCCGCTGGGCGGCTGGGCGCGCCTGGATACGATCTACGCAGGACGCTGGGACCGCTGGTTCCCGATACCGGTCAAGGTACCCGTAAAGAGTTTCATGGAAAAGGACCTGGAAGGCCATACGCGCTGGTATGACCTGACCCGCGGACAGTGGATACAGGGCCTGGTGGCACGCCATGTACATGAGCGTCGTATCTATATCGTGACAGTGACGCCGGAACTGGCAGATGCCATACACGACCGCTGGCCGCGCATCATGAGCGGTTAGCGCAATGGATGGTGCCCGGGGCCGGAATCGAACCGGCACGGTGTTGCCACCGAGGGATTTTAAGTCCCTTGCGTCTACCAATTTCGCCACCCGGGCAAGCCGTGACTGGTGGAATATTACAGAGACAACCGGAATATGTAGAGCCGTATTTGGAGGCTGAGGCCGGAATCGAACCGGCGTACACGGCTTTGCAGGCCGCTGCATAACCACTCTGCCACCCAGCCATGAGTGAAATACGTGCCGCGAACGGCAAAAACCCCGGCTGGTTAACCAGGGCCTGTGCGCAGGTAAAAATTGGAGCGGGAAACCAGATTCGAACTGGCGACCCCAACCTTGGCAAGGTTGTGCTCTACCAACTGAGCTATTCCCGCGTACTGCAACCCCTTATTCTATAGGACGATAAATGGCTGTCAAGCATCGCCTCAGCTGTCGTGACCGGAATTACCCACGATGATGGGCCAGGCCGCGCGGATGTAAACCAGCATCGACCACAGGGTCAGCAAGGCGGCTCCATACAGCAGGACAAGCCCCACAGCGTGGGTCGGAAACGGGCCGATCGGTACCCGGTAGAGCAGCAGCAGGATCGCCACCATCTGGACAATCGTCTTGATCTTGCCGATCACGCTAACGGCCACCCGGGTCCGCTCGCCGATTTCGGACATCCACTCCCGTAAAGCAGAAATTGCGATTTCGCGACCGATGATGATGCAGGCCGGCACCGCAAACAGTGCAGTCGGATTATCCTGGACCAGTAGCACGAGGGCGACCGCAACCATCAGTTTGTCGGCCACCGGGTCGAGAAAAGCGCCGAATACCGACAGTTGCTTCAGGCGCCGGGCCAGATAGCCGTCAAGCGCATCCGTCAGCGCCGCCAGACCGAACAGCATCGCACTTAACTGGTGCGACCATTGAGTGGGCATGTAAAACACGACAACAAGTACCGGAATGAGAATGATGCGCAGCAAAGTGAGAATGTTCGGCATCGTCCACTTCATTTATTCACTCCTTGTTGTTCAGTTGCCGTGAAATGCATCGTAGATTAGCTGCGCAAGCTTCCGGTTGATACCCTTGACCCGGGAGAGGTCCTCGACACCCGCCCGGGCCACTTCCCGCAAACCGCCGAACTGGCGCAACAGCTGCTGCCTGCGTTTTGCGCCGATACCCGGAATCCGTTCCAGGGGGGAAGTCGTTCTGTTGCGCGCTCGCTGCTGCCGGTGTCCCGAGATGGCGAAACGGTGTGCCTCGTCCCTGACCTGCTGCACGAGGTGCTGTGCCGGCGAATCCGCAGGCAGGTCGAGTGTTTTGCCGCTGCCGGCAAGGTACAGCTTTTCCAGCCCCGGCTTCCTGCCCTCCCCCTTGGCGACACCCACCACCTGCACTTCCGGCACCTGCAACTCGTCAAGGACGCGGCTGGCAGCCGCGACCTGCCCCTTGCCACCGTCAATCAGCAACAGATCGGGAAGCCGGCCTTCGCCCCTGATCAGGCGTGTATAACGTCGCGTTACCGCCTGTTCCATGGCCGCATAATCATCGCCCGCGGGTACATCGCGGATATTGAAACGACGATAGTCGGATTTTAATGGTCCTTCCTGCCCGAATACAATGCAGGACGCGACCGTGGCCTCGCCTGACGTGTGACTGATATCGAAGCATTCGATTCGCCCGGGCAACTCGTCAAGCGCCAGCACAGACGCCAGCTCACGCAGGCGACCGGCAAACCCGGTACGCGAATTGATACGGGCATCCAGTGCATGGCCCGCGTTATTCAGCGCCATGCGTACCCAGCGCAGACGATCGCCGCGCACCCGGGTGCGAATGGCCACATCATGTCCGGCATGTGCACCGAGCGCTTCCCCGATAACCGTTGCGTCGGCCGGCCGGTGACTGAGCAGCAGTTCCGGCGGCACCTCCTTGCCGAGGTAGTACTGGGGTATGAAGGCCGACAGCACCTCGGCCTCGGAGCATTCGATAGGCACCTTCGGAAAGAAGGCCGCATTCCCCAGGTTCCTGCCGCCGCGCACGAAAAACACCTGCACACAGGCGCTGCCGCTGCCCGTCTTGCAGGCCAGGATATCCAGATCCCCGCGCTCCTTGCTGACATACTGCCTTTCCTGTACGTGACGAAGACTGGTAATACGGTCGCGATAGACTGCGGCCTGCTCGTATTCACGTTCCGTCGAGGCGCGCTCCATCAGCTGGACCAGTTCGTCAATGACCTGACTGCTCCTGCCCTCGAGGAACATCGCCGTATGCTGAACATCTTCGGCATAGTCTTCCCTCGAGATATTATCCACACAGGGTGCGGTACAGCGCTTGATCTGATACTGCAGGCAAGGTCGGCTGCGATTGCTGAAGAAGCTGTCCTCGCACTGCCGTACCCTGAAAAGTTTCTGCAGCAGATGTAAACTTTCGCGCACGGAGCCCGCATTCGGGTATGGCCCGAAATAGCGGCCCTTGCGCCTGCGCGCACCGCGATGCAGGGCCACGCGCGGATAGTCCTGTCCGGTAGACAGGTAAATATAGGGGTAGCTCTTGTCATCGCGCAGCAGTACATTATAGCGTGGCCTGAAACGCTTGATCAGGTTGCTCTCCAGCAGCAGGGCCTCGCCTTCCGTGTGCGTAACGGTAATATCGATAGCGGCGATCTGCTCGACCAGGGCCTGTGTCTTCGGACTGAGGCCCGATTTTCTGAAGTAGCTCGATACCCGTTTCTTCAGGTTGCCGGCCTTGCCGACATAGAGCACCGTGCCGTCCGCGTCCAGCATCCGGTAGACGCCCGGCATGCCCGTCAGGTTCTTGAGAAACTCCCTGTCATTGAAAGTCTCGCTGCGCTCAGCCATCGGACCGGTTTCCGGAATCCTGCTTAATGACTGCCCGTTCGGTCAAGCATCGCGCCCGCAAGCTTAAACACGTGCGCAAACATTTCCGGCGTCAGCCTGCGTGTCTGGGTGTTGTATCGACTGCAATGGTAGGAGTCGACCAGGGTCAGTGATTCATCCGGCCCGTGCACCCGGGCATGTCCGAATGGAAATGCACTCAGCTTCTGCCCCAATGCACGCAATACCGCATCGTGTGCCAGCTTGCCGAGTGCGAGCACCACCGCGGCATCGGGCAGGCCCAGGATTTCCGCACGCAGGTAGCTATTGCAGTTCCTGACCTCGTCCAGTTGCGGCTTGTTTTGCGGGGGCAGGCATTTGACGGCATTGGTTATGCGTACGCCGTTCAGGACCAGCCCGTCATCGCGCGCAACGGATTCCGGCCGGCTGGCATAACCGAAGTCATACAGGGTCCGGTAGAGCAGGATTCCGGCATAATCGCCGGTAAACGGCCGACCGGTGGCATTGGCACCATGCATGCCGGGCGCCAGGCCAACAATCAGCAGCCGGGCTTGCGGATCGCCGAACGCCGGGACCGGCCTTGCATGGTAATCGGGATGGCTGTCAGCGACCTGGTCCAGAAAGTCGGCGAGCCTGGGACATTGCCTGCAATCGGGTTCAAACGTGGGTGTGGTCTTCAGCGACATTCAGTGGTTCGACGTGTCCACTGTCCGGGCTGAGACAGAGGATCTCGTGTGCATTGGTATTGGCAATGTACAAGGTACCACCATGAAATGCCAACCCGCATGGCTCATCCAGCTTCCGGTCCATGATAACAGTGGATACATGGCGGGTCTTAACCCCTACCCGTTTGATTTTATTATTGTATGTGTCAGAGACCCACAGCATCCTGTGCTCCATGTCCGCCTCGATCGCAGTGGGAAACTGCAGCCTGGCATCGGCTTCTGCGCCGTCCTGGTCACCGCATTCATACAGGCCGGTCCCGGCCAGCGTGGTGACCGACCCGTACTCCAGATCGATACAGCGGATCGCGGAGGAAATGGCATCCACGGTGTAGAGATGCCGGCCATAGGCCGTGATTCCGGTTGGCTGTGCGAATTCGGCCTTGTTGGGTGGACCATCCTGCAGCCCTGCGCGCCCGCAACCGGAGAACACCTTGATGGTGTTGGTGATGAGTGAAAGTCCCCAGATCTGGTGCATGCCGGCCATGGCGATGTACAGCGTGCCGTTTTCCAGGGCAACGTCCGTCGGAGAATTGAGCCGCATCTCCTCGGGCCGGGTCGCGCTGGCGCCGAAGGCGGTACCCGGCTTGCCGGTTCCCGCAATGGTCGTCACCTCGTCGGAACGGACATTGACACGGCGTATGGCATGGTTACCTTCATCCGCAACATAGAGAAACTGGTCACGCAATGCCATGCCCTGCGGGTTATTGAAGGCCGCTGACATGCTTTCACCGTCGATAAAGCCCGGACTGGTGCTGCCATAGCGACGCAGGATATTACCCTGTCGCGAGGTCACGAGTATCTGGTTATGCGCGCTGTCGGCTATATAGATGCGGTCGCCGGATACCAGTATCCTGCCCGGAAAGGACAACAGTGTCTGCGGCTCGGGCTCGCGACCGACATTATATTCCTCGCTGTCTGCAGCCTGGTGCTCTGATTGCCGTTTCAGCTGATACTCAATGACCTCTTCAAGGCGAGCGCGTTTACCATCCCCGGTCAGTGCGCCGATGATGTAGCCGTCGCGATCAACCAGCACCTGGCTGGGCCAGTCCTGGACAGCGAAGCGTTTCGTCAGCTTCAGGTCGGGATCGTGTATCAGGGGATACCTGACATGATGCTTGTTCAGCATCTTCATGACATGCGTCCGCCGCATTTCCGCAGGAAGGCGGGTCGAATGAACGCCGATCACAGTGAGGTCCTTGCGGTATTTACTGGCCAGGTGGTTCATGTCTGACAGCACATGCCGGCATTGAACGGAACTGAAAGTACAGAAACAAACGAGAACCAGCCGGCCACGCTGGCCAGCCAGCTTGACCGGCGCGTTGACATTGAACCACTCAAGTCCGTCCGGAAACTCCGGCACCCGGCTTCTTGCCGTCGACATCCCATTCTCCTGGTTTTCCCCGCGAGTCAGCCGGGTCTGTTATCCACTAGGAAACCACGACACGCCTGATCATGCCAGACTGTTCGTACGATACTATGACGAAGTTAACAATTTAACAGACAAACGGCCGGTTACGGTAGACAAAACCGCCCTGTCCGGCCGCCAGGCCACCGCAACCGCCCGCTCAGGGTCCCCTGCTAGTGGGACACATTTTCCCTGATCAACCCGTGGCGTATGGCAAAGCGCGTCAACTCCACGTCATTTTCCACGCCCAGCTTGTCGAACAGCCGGTACCGGTAGGTACTGGTGGTTTTGGGGCTGAGACAGAGCTGCTCGGAAATCGCCTTGTTGGTCTCGCCCCGCACTACCATGAGCATGACCTGGGTCTCACGCGGCGTCAGTCGCTCAAGCGGCGACTTCTCACGTTCATTAACAAAGGATAATGCGAGCTTGTGGGCGATCTCGGGGGTGATGTACTGCTTGCCCAGGTGGACCGAGCGGATCGCGCTGATGATCTCGCGCACATCGCAACCCTTGGTGAGGTATCCGGAAGCCCCGGCCTCGAGCAGCCGGGCAGGAAACGGGTCGTCATCATGAATGGTCACGGCAATGATTTTCACGCCGGGCAGTGCCTGGCTGATCTTGCGGGTCGCCTCCAGCCCGCCGATGCCCGGCATGCTGATATCCATCAGGATGACATCCGGCCTCTCCTTGCGCACCTGCCTGATGGCCTGCTCGCCGTTTTCGGCTTCCGCAACAACCTCGATCCCGTTGACGTCGTTGAGCAGGCGTTTGATACCCGTGCGAACCAGCCCGTGGTCATCGACCAACATTACATTGATCATAGCTCCTCCTTGATTTCATTTTTGTAGTGGCTTGCCCCGGCAAACCACGCATGTGCCAGGCGAGGCTAGCACCGCGTTTGCGGGAAAACAATCGGACATCACTGACAGCAAGGTCATCGATTGGCGGCTGGCCTGTCAGCCGACGCCATCACTGGAACAGCATTCAATTCAGCGGGTTGCCATGAAACCAGTCGAGCTTCTCATGCAGGCTGACGACCTCGCCGACGATGATGATCGTCGGCGGCTTGAGCGACTTGCGCGTGGCGACGTCCGGCAACGACGCCAGCGTCTCGATATAGACGCGCTGTTCACGGGTCGTGCCCTTCTGCACCAGCGCGACCGGTGTCGCGGCAGGCAGTCCGTGCGCGATCAGTTCCCGGCTGATGATGGGAATACTGTGCATCCCCATGTAGAACACGATGGTCTGCGCGGGTCTTGCCAGGGTTTCCCAGTCCAGGTCAACGGTGCCGTCCTTGAGATGGCCGGTGACGAAAATACAGGACTGTGCATAGTCCCGGTGTGTCAGCGGGATGCCCGCATACGACGCACAGCCAGCCGCCGCGGTGATGCCGGGGACGACCTGGAAGGGTATACCCTGCTCCGCCAGGGTTTCGATTTCCTCGCCGCCGCGACCGAAAATAAACGGATCGCCGCCCTTCAGACGCAGCACCCGCTTGCCCTCTTTTGCCAGGCGCACCAGCAACTCGTTAATGCTTTCCTGCGACAGGGTATGCTGGTCACGCTGCTTGCCGGCATAGATCAGCTCGGCATCGCGCCTGACCATGTCCATAATCGGTTCCGACACGAGCCGGTCGTAGACGACCACGTCCGCCTGCTGCATCAGGCGCAGCGCACGGAACGTGATCAGGTCGGGATCGCCGGGCCCGGCACCGACCAGGTAGACCTCGCCACCGGCCGCGAAGGCCTCGTCGGCGTCATGGATGGCCTCCTCGAGCGCACGCCGCGCCTGGTCTTCCTGGCCGGCAAACAGCAACTCCGACACGCGCCCCTGCAGTATGCTTTCCCAGAAATAGCGCCGCTTGGCGGGTTCCGCGAAGCGCCGCTTGACGTCCTGCCGGTATTCATCGACCAGCTGCGCCAGCCGGCCGTAGGCCGCCGGTATGAAGCTCTCCAGCCTGGCCCGTAACAGGCGCGCCAGCACCGGCGACGATCCACCGGTGGAAACGGCTACCTGCACCGGCGAGCGGTCGATGACCGATGGCATAATGAAATTGCACAACTGCGGATTGTCGGCGACATTGGCCGGAATGTGGCGCTCACCGGCCAGGCGGGACACATGGCGGTTGACACCCTCGTCATCGGTCGCCGCGATCACCAGGATCTTGTCATCCATATCCGTGTCGCGGAATGCGCGCAATTCATGCAGCACATCGCCCTGCTCCGCCTTCTGCCGGAGATCGTCGCAGATTTGCGGTGAAATGATGGTCACACGTGCGCCGGCACGCAGCAGCAGGGCCACCTTGCGCGCGGCCACCTTGCCCCCGCCGACCACGAGACACGGCCGGTCCTGCACTTTCAGGAATATCGGTAAGTAGTCCATGCCACTTCCGTATCAGGTATCAGCGAGCAGCGGGTCCAGGCCACCGCGCTTGTCCAGTGCCGCGAGATCGTCATAACCGCCAATGTGCTGTTCGCCGATAAAGATCTGCGGCACGGTTCTTCTCTTCGTCAGCTCAATCATGTCATCGAAACCATTCGGTATCTTGTCGACCATGATCTTGTCTATGTGATCCACACCTTTCGCTTTCAGCAGCATCTCGGCGCGTATGCAGTACGGGCAGAAGGCAGTGCAATACATCCTGACCTTGTTCTTCATATCCAACCCTCATTAGTCAGTCCTTGCGCAACAGGTCGATTTGTTCCAGTACAGGACCGGTCACCGGCTTCAACTTCTTGCGCATGACAGTGCCGATAGCATCTGTCCGGGAAAAAACCGGATTGAGCATCGGTTCGTCCAGCATGGCCAGCACCAGCATAGCGCGGATTCGCTGCCGCTCCTGCGGCAATGTCTGCAGCAGTGCTGACAGCGCCTGACTGGCAGCATCGTCCTGCGCCTGTTCGCCGCTCATCAGCGCATCGGCCGCCGGGCCCAGCGCCTCGATAGCGGACAATCCGGCATGTGACAGGGGCAGCATGCTACTGTAACCGGCCAGCGCCTGCATCAGCTCGACCATGACATCCTGGTTCGAAGGCTTCTGCATGACCCGCTCAACCGTGGCCAGGAATGCCTGCCCGGCGGGTCCCAGCAGCCGAAGGTATTGCCGCGCAAAGGGGTTGCCACTGTCCGCCAGGGCGGCAAGTTGAGGCTGCAGCCGTGCCCATTGCGCATGAGGCTGCGGCGGCTCCGGCAGGTCATCCGGGACGGCCTGCAGAAAACCGACGTGCAAGGCGTTCCGGTGCCGCCCCTTCTCCCACAACCGTTCCCGCTCGGCAGTGTTGATCAGTTCCCCCTGCAGCACCAGGCGGACGGAGCGGATCTGGTCGCGCGGTTCTTCCTCGAACGGCAGGAACTCGACCAGGAATTCCGCCAGCACGGGTCCCATATCGCCCTCGACCACGGCCGCCTGCTGCAGCATGCAGCGCGCGTTATCCGAAGTCTGTACCGCCCACCAGGCACGGCTGGCCAGCTCGTCGGTGATCCCCGTGGCATTGACCACGGCAACCACGGCCTCCGGCTCGCCCAGCAACAGCAGCGACTCGAGTATTCCGTCGCGCGCCTGCCCCATGCGGGTCCAGCGTTTCAGATAGACGGGGTAGCCGCCGGGCGAACCCAGCACATGACTGGACAGTGTTTCACGCACCCTGCGCAAATAGGATTCATCCCGGCAATTCGGTTGCAACTGAATGCTTGCCTCGCCCTTGTCCGACAGGGCATGCAGCGTCATGCGCGACTCATCGATGCGCACGGCCTTCAGGTTGCCGGCGAGCAGCACGTTGACCCGCAGGGCATCTTCAGGCGACAAATCCATGGCAACAGGTATCCTGGTACGCAGCCAGGCAGCCGTTTACATATCAAACCCGGCCAGGGCGTACAGCCGTTTGGCCTCGTCCGGATTCTTCTCGACACCGTTGCCATCCTCGTACATGCCCGCCAGTGTCGTCAGCGATCCGGCCAGCCCCTGGTCCGCGGCCTTGCGGAACCACTCCACCGCCTTTGCGCTGTTCTGCTCGACGCACTCGCCCTCGAGGTACATGAAGCCCAGCCCGTGCTGGGCAATGGCATAGCCCTGCTCTGCTGCTGCCAGCATCATTTTGTAGGCGCGCAGATCGTTACGCACGACGCCAAGACCGTTCTGGCACATGATGGCGACCCGATGCTGCGCATCGGCATCACCGGCATCCGCCAGCGGCGACAGCAACTGCATGGCCAGCGAAAAATTCTTGGCCTCGAAGGCCGCCACACCACTGGCGTAATCCTGATTGTTGATAACATCGTTTGACATGACAGACCTCGGGTTGGCGACAGGCAGGGCGCAATGCTAGCCATTCCTGTGCCGGTATCGAATACCTCTAAAGAGACAATCTCTCGGACTTTCATAAAGATAGGGCGACCTCACCGGTCATCATCACTCCCCCTATCGGGATATACGGGGCAATTTTGCCCTCCTGTATACTCCTGCGGCAAGTATTAACCCCAATTGAAACAATGAACTAGACGCCTGCAGGGCATTCTGACGCAGTCATGTCAGTCGCAATCACCGGTGACGTTGCCCGCATGCAGCTGGTCGTCACCGGCGGCAAGAACCCGGACGACGGCCTGCGCGTTGCGGGACCGGCCGGGACTGATGACCGCGTGATCCAGTCCTGCATACATTATTACCCTGTCAAACACCGAGCAATCACGAGGAAACAGCGATGAACCAGGAATACTACGAAGCGACCACCAAGATGGAAGAAATGGGCATCAATCCCGAATACATACAGGGCTGGCAGGGCGGCTACCTGCTGAACCCGGAGCGCGAAGAACAGCGGGTGACGGAAGCCTATACCGCCGGTTACGAGGACGGCAAGGCACACAACATGGACAACTTCTCCAACTGGAAGTCATAAGCGTCCACGGACAACGGAAAAAGGCGGGTTAATACCCGCCTTTTTTTTGCGACCTTCAAAAAGGCCCGGGCATCACGCGAACAGATCGCGCAGCGCCTTGTTCAGCGGTGGCAGTGTCTCCGGCACCTCGATATCGATCACCTGGTCTGTGATCCACTGATTGTCCTTCGCGCCCATCACGGCCCGGACCTTTTCACCAAAGTAGCGCTTGAAGGCGTAGCCGGGTTCGTTATCGAGCATGGTAAATTCCGCATAGTCCGCGGTACGCGCGTTCAGCAGATCGATCAGCGGCTGGCGGTATGTTCCCTTGCCCTGAATATCGGTGCGGTTCTCCTGCATTCGGTCGGCCAGGTGCAGCGCCAGGGACGTTATGAACGCCTGCCGCTCCTGCTGGTCGAGCTGTTCCGCCTTCAGGCGGTCGGCCAGATGAACCAGGAAGGCAAGAAACTCCGCCATGATGTCCAGCCGTTGTGCGTTGGTGTCGGTCTGGAATCCCTCGTTCTCCAGGTTGAGCACGCCCTGCTGAGCAATACGCCAGAAGATGAATGCGGCCGCACCGCCAATCTCGTGCAGGGAATGCTCCCTTTCCCTGTTCCATTTGCTCTTGACTCTCACTACCCGCTCCTGCAAACCATAGCATCAGTCCTGTTTATGGCGACTGATAATGGCACATGCTAGCATAGAATTGACCTGCAAATTCACGGGACAATCGTTGTGGAAGAAGGCACCCGCGCGACACAGGAACGGCTTGCGAAATACGACCCGGCGTTGCTGGCCGTGCTTGATGCGGTGCGGACCAATTGCCATATATCCGATGCGCGTCACGCAGCCGACTATACCCTGTGCGTGTACCTCATGAAGATGCGCGAGTATTTTCGCTGGGAACGGAACATCCCGTATGACACACCTCTGCCGCACAACGAACTGACACACTGGCTGACACAGCGCGAGGCGCACTGGGACAGTCTCGATGACCGGGCATTCGAAAACATTCCGGTCAACGACACGATAAAGGATCCGTTCGAGACAGCGGAGATCAACGCCGGCCTGACCGACATCGGGTACGTTTACAGCAGCGGTTACGGACGCAACATGAAACCGGTATTTTTCCTCGGCGAGCTGGAACGACACGAGCAGCAGGACGACTACACGCTGCTGGTATCAGGACGGGAGCTGGCACGCGACCTTGCGGCACCGCCCGCCATGAGCCGCGACCGGACGATCTACATCCGTCGCGAATCCCTGCGCCGCATGATCTGGGAAAAGGTCGAGGAATGGCGCTGGAACAGGCCGGACAACGCGATGAAAACGGTGCTCGGCTACTATGACTTCGGCAATGATGCCGAAGGCGCACTCGACGCCATGACTGACATGGCGCTGGAAGGCGTGATACTGCATGAAATCGGCGAGGTAATGGCCGGCGAGATCCTGGGACCGGCATGGCAGGAAATGCTGGTGTCGGTCGGACACAGCCGGGCAGAGATCATGGCACGCGCCGTGCGCGATCACCTGGCCGATGCCCTGTCCACCCTGCCGGGCCTGCTGGCAGATCCCGATCCGGCGGCCGTGCACTTCTACATGGCCACTATGCACAACCTGGGCAAGGAACTGTTTCCGGAACTGGTGTCCGCCTACGAAATCTGGTTTGCTACCGGTGACAGCGCGGAACTCCGGCTGGTCGCCGGGCGCGCACACCTGCACTGGGAGTCGCTGGCACGCGAAATACTGGAGATTTTCAGTACACAACAGGCTGCCTGGCAGCAGGCACTGGTCCGCGCCATCGAGAACCGCTCGCTGTAAAACGCAAAGGACACGCAACAAAGATGATCCGTATTGCCGACCGGCAGGCTCCACCGCTGCTGACAATTCATGAAGTCAAGCCGCATACGTTTATCTTCGAGCAACCGCGCGCCCTCGCCCTCGACATATGCAATGAAATGATTCGTCGTTTCGAGGCCCGCACGGATGAGCAGTACCCGGGGCGGATCGGTCAGACCGTTCAGGAGGACCAGGACGTCAAACGTTCGACCGATCTGGTGGTGAGCGGAAAACCGCACTGGAAAGACATCGACGGCGAACTGTTCCGCTCGCTCGGCCGCGCCATTCGCGAGTTTCGCGAAACCTACCCGTTTTTCAAGGGCCCTTTCAAGGACAGCGGCTATGCCATACAGCGCACCGACCCCGGCGAGTTCTATCACTGGCATATCGACGGTGGCAGCCACGAGTTCAGCCAGCGCCAGCTGGTTGCGGTCTGGTACCTGAACGATGTGCCCGGTCCGGGCGGCGAGACGGAATTTTCCAGCCAGCAGGTAAAGATAACGCCCGCGGCCGGCAAGCTGCTGCTGTTTCCTCCCTTCTGGACGCACGAGCACCGTGGCGTGACGCTGGAAGCGGGCGTCAAGTACATCGCGACCACCTGGGTAATATTCGCCTGACACCGCCGCACCTGCACATCATCGAACCGGTTACCGAAGCGGACTTGCGGCAATACTATGCACTGCGCTGGAAGATCCTGCGCGCCCCCTGGGGCCAGCCGCCCGGCAGCGAACGTGATCCGCAGGATGTCGACAGCATGCACCTGATGCTGGTTGATCCGCACCACGTGGCCGTGGGGGTCGGTCGCCTGCACTTCAATTCCATCCGCGAGGCGCAGATCCGTTACATGGCCATTGATGTCAGCGCACAGCGGCGCGGACTCGGCAGTCGCCTGCTGGATGCCCTGGAAGCGCGGGCACGCGAGCTGGGGGCCGCGCGCGTGGTTCTGGATGCACGGGAGTCCGCACTACGGTTTTACCATAAACATGGATACAGGGCCGTTGGGCCCGGGCATGTACTGTATAACAGCATTGCCCACGTGAAGATGAAAAAGGAAGTCTAGAACTTCCAATGGTCAGTCGAAATGGCCGGCCTCGCGTGCAAACTGCCGGAGGGCATCCATGTCCGGATAACTGTCGCCGAACTGTTCGCGATAAATCCGCCACTCGGCATACTCGGCCGCCTGTTCCGGGTTTGTCCCCTGGCAGCCCAGCACTGTCACAACGGCATCACCCACCTCACCGGCGACAAAACGGATACCTTCCTGCAGTGGCAGGCGGTCCCAGAAAGGCCGGAAATAGACCAGGCCTGCAGCTTGCCGGAGACACTCGACCATGACGTCCATTCGTCCGTCCGTGAAACGGATCAACAGGGGCGCCGTCATTGAAAAAAGCTCAGCCATGCACCACCGGCATGCCGGCTTAGCCGATAACCAGCTCGGTTTCCAGCATCTCGCCGTGGGTGTCGATGCGGATACCGGTCACACCGGGTACACGCGCGAGAATATAAGCGCACAACAGGACCATCAGCTGCTTGTTGTCATGATCCATTGCGGTCAGCATCTTGTCACCGACAATCTGGCAACGCTGTTCCTGGTCGGGCGAATCGACCCAGTCGCGGCTCATCTGCCAGCCCTTGTCCATATCCCTGTCGATCTTGCTGAAAAACTCCTCGCCTTCGGCCACAATGGCCTCCGGGACAGTGACGGGATAAACCTGGTCTTCAACGACAACATTCAAAATCATACTGCGGGCCTTGTGCGGGACAGGTTGAATAAAAATGCATTTTACTCCATATAATCACGCAAATGCAGGATACTGAATCATGCTGACACACATACAAGGCGTTCTGAATGCACCACAGCTGGGAGCAGCCCGCAAGCTGCTGGATGCCGGCCGCTTTGCCGATGGCAGCGGATCGGCCGGCATGGCGGCAAAGCGCGTCAAGCATAACGAGGAACTGTCACTGGATGATGCCCGCCACGCCGAGCTCAACAACCTGGTCATGGGTTGCCTGGTCAAACACCCGGTGTATCGCAGCGCGGCCATGCCGCTGAAGGTTGCAACACCCTACTACGCACGCTATACGCAAGGCATGTCCTACGGCGAACACGTCGATGATCCGGTCATGGGAGAAGGGCAGCTGTACCGCTCTGATATATCGGTGACGATCTTCCTCAACGATCCTGCCGGCTACGATGGCGGCGAGCTGATTATCACTACCGCATTCGGCGACCAGTCGGTCAGGCTGCCGGCCGGCGATGCCGTGCTTTATCCTTCGTCCAGCGCGCACCGCGTCAGCGAGGTCACCCGCGGCGAGCGCCTGGTCGCAGTCAGCTGGATACAGAGCATGGTGCGCAATGCGGAACAACGCGCCCTGCTGCACGAACTCAACCAGGCACGCGAGGCGCTGTTACGCGAACAGCCGGACAGCGGCGCCACACGCCGCGTGAACCAGTCCTATATCAACCTGGTGCGGATGTGGTCGGAGGTTTGAAAATAATATTTCTCGCGCCAAGCCGCAAAGGCGCAAAGAAAACAGAAATAATAGCCACAGAGAACACAGAGAAAAATCATGTCATTCCCGCCCCCGCGGAGGCGGGGGCGGGAATGACGATAGTAGCTGAAGCCTTCAGCTAAGAATAACAATGAATAATCTTTGTGTTCTCTGTGGCTATTATTTTTTTCTTAGCGCCTTTGCGGCTTGGCGCGAAAATATTTTTTATGTGTCAACATCAGCCGGCCCGACATTAAACGCCACAGACAAGCGCATTTCGTTGCTTTGATTGGCCATCACCTCGTGCACTACATCAGGAGCAAACAGCACCAGCTTGCCTGCCTGCGGCCGGACGATCGTCCTGCCGTCCTCATCGTGCAAAACCAGGTCGCCGCAATTCCCGGGCGCACGGATGTAATACACCGCCGAGAGCAGCTCGTCGTTCTCGTCGTGGTGGTGCGGCGCGGTCTGGTGCCCTGCCTCCATGGCATTGAACCAGAACCCGACCTTCAGTGAATCCGGCTCGACACCCAGCAACTGTCCGGCCTGCTGCTTGACGAGATCCAGCAGCGCGGCAATCTCCGGGATGTCGGTCGCATCGATATAGGTATTCTCGAAACGGCCGCCAAAATGGTGCGACTGCCGCATCCGGTCTGTGCCGGCCAATGCGGTAAAACGGGCATACAGGCCGTCATTCAGCTGCTCCGGATTTTCCACTGTGATTTCCCGGTACCGCATGTGCTGGCTACCCGCCGACGCCCTTCAAATCAGTATTTTACCCACATTTCGACCTCCCCTGCCGGATGCCAGACCGTAATGCCGACAGACATCCCGGCCGGCTGCTCCCGGGTGAGACCGGTACGACCCGGCCTCTTCCGGTGGCGCTCACATTGCAATACAATCGCACACCGAAATATCTTTACTCGATTTGAATCAGGAGCATAGAAATGGCACTGGAAGTAAATGGCAAGAGCATCGAGCTTGACGGTAACGGTAATCTCACTGACCCGGGTGTCTGGGATGAAGATGTCGCCAAGGCACTGGCCGCCAAGGACAGCATTGAGCTGACCCAGGAACACTGGGACGTGATTAATTATCTTCGGTCCGAGTACATTGACAATAACGGCGAGCAGCCCATGGAACGGGCGATCAACAAGGGCATGTCCAAGATCTGGGGCAAAAAAGTCACCAGTAAAGATCTTTACGCACTGTTTCCACTTGCGCCCAGCAAGCAGGGCAACAAGATCGCAGGATTGCCGTACGTCGCACGCAAGGGTGGTTATTAAGAGACTGACTGCACAACAGTCTCAGTACCTTTTTCTGATTGTTCTTTTATTCCCTTTCCCTGACCCTCTCCCGAGGGAGAGGGAATAAAGAGGTTCTTTTTGCCCTCTCCGTAACTGCTCCAGCGATACTCTCGGCTCGGGCATCCTCGGCATGCTCTACTTCCAGCTTGGCTTGGCCAGCTTCTCGACAGGCTCCCGGCCTCACCTGCTCCTAGTAGTCGTGTGGCAAAAATATAGTTTTTTCTTTGCGCCTTGGCGGCTTTGCGCGAGATGTTTTTGTTTTAAATCCAGCATCAACACCAATAAAAAAGCCGCACCCTGACGGTATGCGGCTTTATTAAATGACTGCGGGAACCGGCTAGCGGTGCGAACCCTTCTCGGCATGCGCCATGTCGACCAGTTTATTGGCCAGATCCATGTATTCCTGACGGAAGCCCTTCAGCGGATGGCCGTCTTCGGCGGCAAAGTAGTCCTTCATCTCCACGCCGTTTTCCTGTTCATATTTGATAAACATCTTCTGCATTTCCATCAATTTCTTGATGATTTCCTGTTTTTCACCCATGACGCGGCCTCCGGAATAAAGACAAATCTTCAGTTAATTCATCAGTTAGGCGCAACTATAGCCACTCGCCGGTAAGGCGAACATATCCCATATGGGCAGTCAGTCTGATGCTGACGCTCGCGTCTTGCGCCGGCATGAAGGCAACGCCTGGCTGATGCCATGGCCCCTGCAGGGGTTCATCGGATAATGACAGACTGGCTGCATGATCTGCCGTCTGCACCCAAACAGGGCAATTACCCCGCCCGCGAAAACCGCAGGAGAATCGGGCTACTGGTCGTCGTTCTTGACCGGTTTGATGCCCTTGTGGGGCAGGAACAGCCCGCAACCGAAACTCCGCCCGGAGCCCAGGCCGACCTGCTGCAAACGCACCGACTGCTCCGGCTGCAGATCCGCCACCATCAGACTGCGGGTATGCACCGGTCCGTCCGGAAACTGCAGGGTATGGGTGATGCCGCCCAGCATCTTGCGGCACGGGATATCCAGTGCCTGCAGTTGCCCGGCGGCCTGCTCGAGAAATTCGTTTTCATCCAGGACCGCGTCGGTGATGACATAACGGGCAAACAGCGTCGACAGGCTGCTCAGCTTGAAGACGGTGGACTCGCCCACCTCGATCGCATGGCCGGCCACGTTCAGTGTCTTGCCGGTCAAGGCACGCGCATCGTCCAGGCGGTGGCTCGGCACGCGCAGGCGCATGCGACTGCGCCGTGACAGGTGCAGCAGTTCGGTGGACGGGTCTTCCGGCCGGTACCAGCCGTTACCGGAGGCAGCCCCGTGAATCAGGTGCACACCTGCATGCGCTTCCTCGGCGAGCCACGGCAACACCGACAACAGTTCGCTGGACAGAGGATGGGCATGATCGAGCGGCAGCATCGGACACCGGAACCTGAAGGCCAGATCGACCACTTCGTCCGGGACGATAAATTCAGGCTGCTGCGGCTTGTCTTCGTTCCAGTACATAATCGTGCGTAATCCCTCTAGCTGTTCTGCGCCGATGAAAACGCCGCTTCCAGCCGGTCTTCCCAGTCTTCCGGTGTATCGTTAAACGGCGGCCGGACATCCATGCGAAAAAACATTTCGCCGGCGCGTGCGCGCGCGCCCACCACCGCCTTCAGCTCCTCGAACGAATCGATGCCATGTTCCTGCAGGAGAACCTCGCTTAACCAGAGCATCACTGCAGTCCGCCTGTCACTGTTGTCATTTCCGTACCCTTCATCCGGTCGTGATAACGCGCCCGGTACAGCAGGCGCGACGTATCATCCGTATCCTCGAACGCTTCACGCCCGTGCAATACATTATTGCAGATAATGCCCTCACCGGCCTGCAGGCGGTAACGGAAAATCCAGGGCGATTCGCTGTCCAGCAGCTCGCGGACAAACCCCACGGCCAGCCGTAGATTCCGGTCGTCTTTCCAGGCGATACTGCGCGTGCGCGTCGTATATCTCATATGCAGGCTGCCGGTGTCGTTTTCAACCGAAAACACCGGTCCTGACTGGGCCGGCCGAATCTCCACACCGTCCTCGATATTGGCCGGGATGGTCATGGCGTCTTGCTGCATGAGGGCCGCCGCCCAGTCCGGGTTCTCGTCGCGCAGCAGGAGATAGACCATTTCCGGGTCCATCAGCAGGTTGCCGCCGCCACTGGCCGCCGGCCGCACACAGTGCATGACGATGCCGCGCACCTGCTCCTGCGGGCGATTGTAGTAACCGTCGGTATGCCAGTTGATGGCGTGGTCGGTATAGGGAATATAATGCGTCGCCGCACCGGCGGGCACGACACGCAGCGAGGTGATGCTGTCTTCATCCGCACGCAGGTTCATATCCAGCCGCTCCAGCCCGAAGCGGCGGCCCAGCGCCCGCACGGCATGCTTGTCGGCAGCCCGCGTCCCGGTGGTCCGGTAAATCGCCATGTTCGCCTTGCGGCAGCAGGCCAGGACCGCCGCCGCCTCATGCGCGTCGAGGTTGGCGGGATCGATCACCGGAACCACCAGCTGCGCCGCCCGTTGCGGGTAGTCCGCCAGCTTGTGTTCCCGCCAGTGCCGGTAATCGGGGCTGCGGGATGGATCGAAGGGATTGAATGGACGGCTCACGGTCGACCTGCGCTAACGGCAGGCCCTGCAGCCTGCCCGGTTTCCGGGTGCGTCATGGTACGCGCAGGAACCGGCTGAATACAGCAGACCCGCAGGAGAGCAACGGGGCCGCACATCGCTTGCTAATGAGTTGCATTCTCATTCAACTAACTGAAAATGCAGTAATCCAGCGCACGTGCTTTCTGCAAACAACAATTAAGTGCCCGTTAATATAAGAAAAAATTCTGCTCGTATTAATTTTTTCATGAAAGTTAACTAACTACTGGAATTTAAATAATAAATCTGCCAATACCTCTTTCGGGATAGAGGCCAATAACCACGGCACCCCAAAGGCAGGATATGTTCCCCTGACACGCGTCCCTAAAATGCGTCAGACCAGAGTTAGTACATTGATAGGCGTATATAACTCACTGATTTACTGGTTACGCGATCCAACCAGTCGGGTGACCTTACGCGAACAGAACAGACGTATTGGTGACAGCAAAAACAATCTCAGGAGATGACTGCCATGGCCAAGAACCACTACCCTACACCGATGCTGGACGATCTGGAACACGGCCCGTGGCCAAGTTTCATTTCCGGCATCAAGCGCCTGCGTGACGAGCATCCGGACGAGCGCATCAATAGTGTAACCAACGGCCTGCTGGGTCAACTGGAGCATTCCTACGAGACCCGCAAGGGCTACTGGAAAGGTGGTACCGTCAGTGTCTACGGCTATGGTGGCGGCATCATCCCGCGTTTCTCCGAAGTCGGTGACGCCTTCCCCGAGTCCCGGGAATTCCATACCCTGCGCGTGCAGCCGCCGGCCGGTAACTTCTATACCACCGACATGCTGCGTCAGCTGGGCGACAGCTGGGAAAAATGGGGTTCCGGCCTGGTGACCTTCCACGGTCAGACCGGCAACATCATGTTTATCGGTGCCACCACCGAAAACACCCAGCATTTCTTCGACGAGATCAACGAGTACGGCTGGGACCTCGGTGGCGCCGGACCCTGTGTGCGCACCGCCATGTCCTGCGTCGGCGGCGCCCGCTGTGAAATGTCCAACTGTCACGAGCACGGCATTCACCGCTGGATGGTAAACAACTTCACCGACGATGTGCACCGCCCGGCCCTGCCCTACAAGTTCAAGTTCAAGGTCTCCGGTTGCCCGAACGACTGCCAGAACGCCATCGAACGTGCCGACTTCGCCATCATCGGCACCTGGCGCGACGACATGAAGATCAACCAGGACGAGGTCAAGTACTACCTGGAAAAGAAAGGCCGCCAGTACCTGATGGACAACGTCATCAGCCGCTGCCCGACCCAGTGCATCAGCCTGAACGACGACGACACCATTACCGTCGACAACCACAACTGCGTACGCTGCATGCACTGCCTGAACGTCATGCCGCGCGCCCTGCACCCGGGTGATGACAAGGGCGTCACCATCCTGATCGGCGGCAAGCGCACGCTGAAGATCGGCGACCTGATGGGCACCGTTGTGGTTCCGTTCAAGAAGCTGGAAACCGAGGAAGACTACGAAAGCCTGCAGGAAATGGCCGAGGAGATCATTGACTTCTGGGCCGAGAACGGCCTGGAGCACGAGCGCTGCGGCGAGATGATTGAACGTATCGGCCTGGTCAACTTCCTTGAAGGTATCGACGTCGAGGTAGACCCGAACATGGTCGGCAGCCCGCGTCAGTGTTCCTACGTCCGCATGGATGGCTGGGACGAAGAGGCCGAGAAGTGGTTCGCCCGCAAGACAGAGGCCGCATCCGCTTAACACAGCTTTTCTTTACTCACGACGATCCCGGTGCCCTGCACCGGGATTTGTTAAAAACAGAAGAATTTTCAGGAGAGTCACATGGCAGAAGAAATGCGTTCGCCAATTGAATCAGGATGCCCTGACGCATTCCAGTACATGCATCCGGTGATGCGCAAGAACTACGGTCAGTGGGCCTACCACGAAGACCCGCAGCCAGGCGTTCTGCTGCATGTATCCAATAACGGCGACAAGATCTGGACCGTGCGTGCCGGTACCCAGCGCATCCTCGACCTGTTCACCCTGCGCAAGCTGTGCGATATCGGTGACAAGCATGGTGAGGGTTATATCCATTTCACCATCCGCAGCAACATCGAATACCAGGTCGCTGACGAGGCCAAGGTCGAGCCGCTCATCAAGGCACTGACCGATGAAGGCTTCGTGGTCGGCGGCACCCGCAACTCGGTGGCCATGCTGTCCCACACCCAGGGCTGGCTGCATTGCGACATACCGGGCACCGACGCCTCCGGCGTGGTGAAGTCCATGATGGACGAGCTGATCGATGAGTTCAAAGGCTGGAACATGCCCAACCGCGTGCACATGACAACCTCCTGCTGCCAGATCAACTGCGGCGGACAGGGCGACATTGCCATCAACGTACAGCACACCAAGCCGCCGAAGATCAACCATGACCTGGTATCGAACGTGTGCGAGCGCCCGTCGGTAGTTGCACGCTGCCCGGTCGCGGCCATTCGCCCGGCGCTGGTGAACGGCAAACCGTCTCTGGAAGTCGACGAAAAGAAATGCATCTGCTGCGGCGCGTGCTTCCCGCCCTGCCCGCCGATGCAGATCAACGACGCCGAGCATTCCAAGCTGGCCATCTGGGTCGGTGGCAACCATTCCAATGCCCGCGGCAAACCGACCTTCCAGAAGCTGGTTGCCTCCGGCATCCCGAACAACCCGCCGCGCTGGCCGGAAGCCACTGCCGTGGTCAAGAAGATCCTCAAGACCTACAAGGAAGACGCGAAGGACTGGGAGCGTATCAATGACTGGGTAGAGCGCATCGGCTGGCCGCGCTTCTTCGAAAAGACCGGACTGCCGTTCACCAAGTACCACATCGATAACTGGCGCGGCGCCCGTGCAAGCCTGAACGCTTCCACGCACATTCGTTTCTGAGGGACAGGCGATGAAGTTCACCATTCAGGTCAATGAAGGACCCTACCAGCACGAGGCGGCCGATACGGCCTATCACTTTGCCAGGGCGGCGCTCGATAAAGGTCACGAAATCTTTCGTATCTTTTTCTACCACGACGGCGTCAACAACGGCACCCGCCTGACGACGCCGCCGCAGGATGACCGCAATATCGTCGACCGCTGGAGCAAGCTCGGTCAGGAGCATGACATCGACATGGTCCTGTGCGTTGCAGCAGCCCAGCGGCGCGGCATCGTCGACGACGGCGAGGCCCAGCGCAACGGCAAAGACGCCACCAACATCGCACCCGGCTTCCGGATTTCCGGTCTCGGACAGCTGATCGAGGGTGGTATCGAAAGTGATCGCGTGATCGTGTTTGGCGACTGACCGGAGAGTACGGATGCCTGAAACAAAGAAACTGATGTATATAAACCGCAAGGCGCCCTACGGCACGATCTATGCCTGGGAGTCACTGGAAGTCGTGCTGATCGGCGCGGCATTCGAGCAGGATGTCAGCGTGGCATTCATGGACGACGGCGTGTACCAGCTTACCAAGGGCCAGGACACTACCGGCATCGGCATGAAGAATTTCTCGCCGACCTATTCGGCACTGGGTGACTACGAAGTCAACAAGATCTACGTCGACAAGGAGTCGCTTGAAGAACGCGGCCTGACGCTCGACGACCTGCAGCACCTGGTGTGGGAAGACGAGGACGAAGACTACGCGGAGAAAGATTCCATTCGCCTGGTCAGTCGCGCCGAGCTGTCCGAGGTCCTGGCTGACCAGGACGTACTGTTCAACTTTTAACACTGGAATAACGGATATATGTCAATGTTACATCTGGTAAACAAATCGCCCCATGACGGCTGCAATCTGGATACCGCAACCTCGATCATGAAGGACGGCGACTCGCTGCTGCTGATCGAGGACGGTGTCTACGGGGCCATCAAGGCCGGCAAGGCCGCGTCCCTGCTCGAGGGGCGCAGCGTATCGGTACTGGGTCCCGATCTGGCCGCCCGCGGCATTTCGGAAGACAAGCTGGTCGACGGTATCACGATCGTCGACTATGCCGGCTTCGTGGATATGGTTACAGCCAGCGACAATGTGCAGTCGTGGCTCTGACTTCTTTTATATTAACTGGCGTCGTCCAACAAGGAGACAATCATCATGAGTAGTATCGAGGCAAACGGAAAGACTTACGAAACCGACGAGGAAGGATACCTGGCCGACCTGAATACCTGGGACAAAGATGTCGCGGAAGTGATGGCCAAGATTGACGACTGCGACCTGACCGAGAACCACTGGGAAGTCATCAACTTCCTGCGTGAGTATTACGAGGAATACCAGATCGCTCCTGCAGTGCGCGTGCTTACCAAGGCCATCGGCAAGAAGCTCGGCAAGGACAAGGGCAACAGCAAGTACCTGTACGAACTGTTCCCGTACGGTCCGGCAAAACAGGCGTGCAAGTACGCCGGCCTGCCGAAGCCGACCGGCTGCGTCTGACGCACTTCCGGAGGCCTGCAGGTATGCGCCTGCAGGTATCCGGACCATTCCGTCACTAAAGGAGCCCGGAAAGCATGCCCTTCTGGACCATTGTTTATGCATTGCTGTTCTATACTGCCACGGCCCTGCTGGTCGGCGGTCTGGCGTACAAGATCCGGCAATATGCAAAGACACCGGCACCCCTGAAGATACCGACCACCCCGGCACCGGTAACCCGCCAGGGCGTCGTGCTGCGCATGTTTCGCGAAGTGGCGTTCTTCGAGAGCCTGTTCCGTTCCAACAAGTGGATCTGGGTGTTCGGTTACCTGTTTCACTTCGGCATGTTCCTGGTACTGGCGCGTCACCTGCGTTACTTCACCAACCCGGTGTGGACCTGGGTCGACCTGATCCAGCCGTTCGGACTATATGCGGCATTCGCCATGGTCGCCGGACTGGCCGGGCTGTGGGCACGCCGCGTACTGGTTGACCGGGTGCGCTATATATCGGCGCTGTCGGACCACCTGATGCTGGCGCTGTTGATGGCCATAGCCCTGACCGGTCTCGGCATGGACTACATCACGCACACCGATATCGTTGCCCTGAAGGCCTTTTTCCTGGGCTTGATGTATTTCAACTGGCAGCCGATTCCGGAGGACCCGCTGCTGCTGGTCCATCTCGGCCTGGTTGCCACATTGATGATCATATTCCCGGTCAGCAAACTGCTGCATGCCCCGGGTGTGTTTTTCAGCCCGACGCGCAACCAGGTCGACAACCCGCGCGCTGAACCCGGACTGCGCGCACACGATTCCCGGCATATCGCGCCCTGGGCGGCTGAACTCGAGAAGTAACCCGGCATAACGACTGAATCTGGAGCGAAGCGTGGCTGATTTCGAAACACCGGAACTGAAGGAATATCCCGTCATCCCTCTCATCCATGAGGGCGTGATGGCGCACAGCAAGCCGTTCATCGCCAAGGAACAGTTCCAGGAACCGCTGGGTTTCCCGGGAGAACTGGTCGACAACTGGCAGCAGGTCGCCTACGACAAGATGGAGGAACTGACCGGCAAGTACCGTTCACTGGCTGTGTTTCTCGATTCCTGCGTCAAGTGCGGCGCCTGCACCGACAAGTGCCACTATTACCTCGGCACCAGCGATCCGAAAAACATGCCGGTCGCGCGCCAGGACCTGTTCCGCAAGGTCTACCGCCGCAAGTTTACCTTCGCCGGCAAGTATTTCCCGAAACTGGTCGGTGCCGTCGACCTGACCAGGGAGGTGCTGGACGACTGGTACAGCTATTTCCACCAGTGCTCGCAGTGCCGCCGCTGTTCCGTGTACTGTCCCTATGGCATCGACACCGCCGAGATCTCGATGGCCGCCCGCGAGGTCATGGACACCATCGGTGTGGGCCAGAAGTACTGCAACGAAATCATCGGCAAGGTTTTCAAGATCGGCAACAACCTCGGCCTGCCGGAGCCGGCACTGGCCAACACCCTGGAAGGACTCGAGGAAGACATCGAGGATGAAACCGGCGTCAAGGTGCGCCTGCCGCTGGACGAGAAAGGTGCCGACGTCCTCGTCGTCACCCCGTCCGCCGACTTCTTCGCCGAACCGCACGTCGACGGCCTGATGGGTTACGCCAAGGTCTTCCACGAGGCCGGCCTCAGCTGGACCCTCAGTTCGCATGCCTCCGAGGCCGCCAACTTCGGCATGTTCATCGGCAGTTACGAGAACATGCGCAAGCTGTCGCTGCGCGTGCGCGAGGCGGCGCTGGACCTCGGTGTGAAACGCATTATTTTCGGTGAATGCGGCCACGCCTGGCGCGTCGCCTACAGCTTCCTGAATACGCTGGCCGGTCCGTTCGATTTTCTCGACCCGAACTACCCGGTCCCGCAGCACATCCTGGAGTTCACGCATGACCTGATCCAGCGCGGCGGCATCACGCTGGACAAGTCGGCCAACGATGACATGCGCCTGACCTTCCATGATTCCTGCAACATTGCACGCGCCTCGCGCATGGGCTCGAAGCCCGGCGGCCAGTTCACGATCCCGCGTGAAGTGATCAAGGCGAGCTGTAATCACTTTTTCGATATGCCGCAGGACACCATCCACGACGCCACCTACTGTTGCGGCGGCGGTGGCGGTCTGCTGACCGACGACCTCATGGAAATCCGCGTCAAGGGTGCGATGCCCCGTATGGAGGCACTCAAGCATGTGGTCGAAGAGCATGGCGTAACCCACATGGCCGCGATCTGTGCGATCTGCAAGAGCCAGTTTGCGAAGGTGATGCCCTACTACGGCTTCCAGATGGACAGCATCGTCAGCGTGCACCAGCTGGTCAGCAACGCGATTGTCATGGGCAACAAACAATAGATTTCGAATCCGGTTTGGGTAACACACCCGATCAGATAACAGGAGAACAGGCATGGCAACTTCAAAAGAAGATATGGAAAAAGATCTGACATTCCGTCGCTTCGAAGACGGCGATTACACCTACTCGCGCATTGGTGACGACATCTTTAACGAAGATACCACCTACAAGTGTCCGACCTACGTGCACCGCACCCCGCCCTGCCAGGGCAGCTGCCCGTCCGGTGAGGACATTCGCGGCTGGCTGCAGATCGTGCGCGGCATCGAGAAGCCGAGCGGCGAGATGAGTATGGAAGAGTATGCCTTCCGCCGTTCCACCGACGCCAACCCGTTCCCCGCCATGATGGGACGCGTGTGCCCGGCGCCCTGCGAGGATGGCTGCAACCGCAACAACGTCGAGGATTTTGTCGGTATCAACTCGGTCGAGCAGTTCATCGGCGACCAGGCGTTTGAACAGAAATTCACCTTCGATGCCCCCGCACAGATGAGCGGCAAAAAGATTGCCATCATCGGTGGCGGCCCCGCCGGCATGGCAGCAGCCTACCAGCTGCGCCGCCTGGGCCACGCCAGCACCATCTTCGACGACCATGCGGAACTCGGCGGCATGATGCGCTACGGCATCCCCGGCTACCGTACCCCGCGCGACGTGCTCAACCACGAGTGTCAGCGCATCGTCGACATGGGCGGCATCGACCTGAAGATGAACACCCGCGTCGGCAAGGATGTGTCCGTCGAGGACATCGAGAAGGAATACGACGCCATCCTGTGGGCACTCGGCTGTAAATCCGGCCGCAGGCTGCCGGTCCCGAACAGCGACGCGCCCAACTGCGTGTCCGGCGTGGCCTTCCTGGAGGCCTTCAACAAGGGCACCCTGCAGGTCACGACCGACAAGGTCGTCTGTGTCGGTGGTGGCGATACCTCCATCGACGTGGTTTCCGTGGCACGCCGCCTGGGCAAGATCACCAAGATCAACAAGGATGACCGCCCCGAACAGGTCATCGGCGGCTATGTCGCGCATGACTCCGCCTTTGCGGCTGCCCGCGAGGGGGCTGAAGTCACACTGACGTCACTGTTCGGGCGTGAAGAGATGACCGCCACCGAACACGAGGTCGATGATGCCCTGCGCGAGGGCGTCACCATCCTCAATGGCGTCATGCCGGTGGAAGTCGTCCTCGACGACGAGGGACTCGCCTGTGCGCTGAAAATGGCCAAGTGTGAAATGGTCGATGGCCGCCCCAGTCCGGTCGAGGGTACCGGGTTCGAGGTCGAGTGTGACCTGGTCGTGTCCGCCATCGGTCAGGGCGGCGACCTGTCCGAGGGCCTCGAGTCCATGGACAACGGCCGCGGCCTGATCGACGCCGATGCCTTCTACCAGGTGCCGGGCCGCGACGGCCATTTCGTGGCCGGCGATATCATTCGCCCGCACCTGCTCACCACCGCCATCGGTCAGGCCTCGATTGCCGCCGAAAGTATCGACCACTTCCTCAAGCAGGAAGCGCAGAAGAAGCGGCCGAAGGTCGACGTGCATCACTTCGAATTGCTGCAGAAGCTGCACGAGGCCAACCTGGACCCGAGCGCCTTCGATCCGAATAAGGATGACCAGCGCGGCACCAATGCGGCCAACTTCGCCGTGCACAACTACGAGGACCGCTCGAGCGCCGAGATCATCTCTTCCGATCGCCTGTTCCTTGGCCACTTCCCCTTCACGCCGCGCAACAAGCGCTCGGCAAAGGGTCCGAGTGCCGAGGATGTGCTGGGACACTTCGAGGAACGCGGCATCGGCCTCAACACCGAACAGGCCGTCAGCGAGGCCGAACGCTGCATGAGCTGCGGCATGTGCTTCGAATGTGACAACTGCGTGATCTACTGCCCGCAGGACGCCATCTTCCGCGTGAAGAAGGACCAGGCGACCATGGGCCGTTACGTGGATACCGACTATGACAAGTGCATCGGCTGCCATATCTGTTCGGACGTCTGCCCGACCGGGTATATCGACATGGCCATGGGCGACCACTAGGAAACGATCGCACACATGATTAACTACGGTCTCAAGATCCTGCTGCTGGGCCTGTTGCTCGGTGCCGCGGTTCCGGCATCGGCCGGGGGTTCCCTGCTGCCGGTCATTCCGGAGGCGCAGGCGCGCGTCAGCGAGACGCAGGGCTGCGTCGAGCCGGTGGATGATATGCGCAAGAACCACATGGAATACATCCTGCACCAGCGCGACGAGACCGTGCACGAGGGCATCCGCACGCAGCAGCACAGCCTGGTCGAGTGCATCAACTGCCATGTCAGTGATGCCCCCGACGCACCGCGCGTCAGCAGCGAAGAACATTTCTGCAACAGCTGCCACACTTATGCGGCCGTGAGGATCGACTGTTTCCAGTGCCATGCCGACCGGCCGGTCAGTACTGCACAAAAACTTTCACAGCCTGGCGGCGGAGAATCACTGCTCCTGTCGGCTGACAGACAACCGGCACCGGTGTCAGGAGGCCAGACACAATGAGCGCCGAACAGGGAATCGACATCTACCGTCGCCGCTTCCTCGGTAACGCGGCAAAGGCATCTGCCGGCCTTGCGCTTGCGCCGGGCATCATGCTGACGGAACTTGGCCATGCCAAGCCGGCCGACGAGGCCGTGACCGGCCAGGTTCGCTGGGGCATGCTGATCGACTCGAACAAGTGTGCCGAGGGCTGCAACGACTGCGTACAGGCCTGTAACGACGAACACGGCCTGACCGGCTTCGACCGCCCCGCGACCGATGCCCAGTGGATCCGCAAGGTCAAACTGAAAGACAGGCAGACCGGACACACCCAGACCCTGCCGCTGCTCTGCCAGCATTGCGAACACCCGCCCTGCGTCGACGTTTGTCCGACCGGCGCCTCGTTCAAGCGCGAGGACGGCATCGTACTGGTGGACAAGCACATCTGCATCGGCTGCCGCTACTGCATGATGGCCTGCCCGTACAAGGCGCGCTCGTTTATCCACGAGACACTGCAGGACCAGATGCCCTATGCGCCGCGCGGCAAGGGTACGGTTGAGTCCTGCACCTTCTGTGTCCACCGCGTGGACGATGACCGCACACCGGCCTGTGTCGAGGCCTGCACGGCGGAAAATCACAACGCCCTGGTGTTTGGCGATATGCACGATCCGTCCAGCCAGATTTCACAGGAACTCGAGCGTCACAGCTCGCAACAGATTCGGGCCGACCTGCAACTCAACACCGGCGTGCGTTACCGGGGGATCTGATGAAATCAATCGACTTCAGGGAAATTGACGGCGGGCTGCCCTTCTACATGCTGGTCGGCTTTATCGGCGTTTTCGTACTGGCCGCCCTCGGCGCCGCCTATTACATGGAGCACAACGGTCACTGGGTCACCGGTATGTCCAACCAGATCATCTGGGGCACGCCGCATGTGTTTGCCGTGTTCCTGATCGTGGCCGCCTCCGGCGCCCTCAACGTGGCCTCCGTCAGTTCGGTCTTCAACAAGACCGCCTACAAGCCGCTGGCACGCCTGTCCGGCCTGCTGGCCATCACGCTGCTGGTCGGCGGCCTGGCCGTACTGGTACTCGATCTGGGTCGCCCGGACCGGCTGATCGTGGCGATGACCTACTACAACTTCAAGTCGATCTTCGCCTGGAACATCATCCTGTATATCGGCTTCATGGGCGTCGTTGCCGTGTACCTGTGGATGATGATGGAGCGCAAGATGAACCGCTTCACCAGGGCAGCCGGCATGGGCGCCTTCATCTGGCGGCTTATCCTCACCACCGGTACCGGCTCCATCTTCGGCTTCCTGGTCGCGCGCCAGGGCTATGATGCCGCCATTATGGCGCCGATGTTCGTCGTCATGTCGTTCTCCTTTGGCCTGGCCATCTTCATCCTGGTCCTGATGGCGCTGTACAAGTGGTCGGACCGGCCGCTGGGCGACGCCATCCTGTTCCGCCTGAAGAACCTGCTGGGCGTATTCGTGGCCGCCGTCATGTACTTCGTGCTGGCCTACCACCTGACCAATCTGTACGGCACCGAAAACCACGGCGTCGAGCACTTCATCCTGCTGGACGGCGGCATCTATACCCAGCTGTTCTGGATCGTGCAGCTTGGCCTCGGCAGCCTGTTACCGCTGATACTGCTGTACAGCCCCGGCCCGGGCACCAACCGCGCCTGGATCGGCTTCTCCTGCCTGCTGGTCATCATCGGCGGGCTGGCACAGATGTACGTCATCATCATCGGCGGCCAGGCCTATCCCATGGAAATGTTCCCCGGCAAGGAAGTCACCAGCACCTTCTTCGACGGCGTCGTCGCCGACTACACACCCAGTCTGCCCGAATTTGTCCTCGGACTCGGTGGTGTCGCCCTGGCACTGGCAGCCACCGTGGTCGGTACGCGCGTGCTGCGTTTTCTGCCGGCCAGCCTGGCGGATGACCAGGTTGACCCGCATCACACACCTGCCAAAGCCGGCTAGCCAGCCGGCGCCGGGGAATCCCCGGCATGGATATCCCGCCCCATGTCCCGCCTGCTGATCTCGGCAGCCCACAAGTCATCCGGCAAGACCACTGTGACGCTGGGTCTGTGTGCCGCCATCGCCGCGCGCGGCCTCCGCGTGCAGCCGTTCAAGAAGGGGCCGGATTACATTGATCCCATGTGGCTGGGACAGGCGGCCGGACGTCCCTGCCACAACCTCGATTTCTACTGCATGTCCCCGGAAGAGATCCTGACATCGGTGGGTCACTACGCGCGCGATGCCGATCTGGCCCTGATCGAGGGCAACAAGGGGCTGTATGACGGGCTGGATCTGCATGGCAGCAACAGCAATGCCGCGCTCGCCAAGCTGACGCATGCCCCTGTCATCCTGGTGCTCGATGCACGCGGCATGACGCGCGGTATCGCGCCCCTGATTCTCGGCAACCAGGCCTTCGACACCGACGTGCAGATTGCCGGCGTCATCCTGAACCAGCTGGGCGGCAGTCGCCACGAGGCCAAGCTGCGTGCCGTGATCGAGCACTACACCGAGGTACCGGTACTGGGCGGCGTCCACCGCGACCCCGACCTGGCGATCGATGAACGTCACCTGGGCCTGATCCCGAGTAACGAGGCATCCGCAGCCGGCGACCGGATCGTCGCGATCTGCGCGCGGATCAGCGAACAGGTCGACATCGATCACCTGCTCTCGCTGGCCGGTACCGACCCGCTGGCTTTCAGCCCGCCGCCGGCCGGTACGCCGCCGGCCGGGCGTCGTGTGCGTATCGGCATTGCCCGCGACGACGCCTTCGGTTTTTACTATCCCGACGACCTGGCAGCCATGGAGCGGGCGGGGGCAGAGCTGGTGCCGTTCAGCACGCTGCGGGATACCGCACTGCCGGATATCGACGGTCTGTTCATCGGTGGCGGCTTTCCAGAAACACGCATGGCGGAACTCGAGGCGAATCGCGCGCTGCGTGAAAATATCCGCACGGCGATCGAAAACGGCCTGCCCGCCTACGCCGAATGCGGCGGACTGATGTATCTCTCGCGCAGCCTGACCTGGCAGGACCGGCGCTGTAACATGGCCGGTGTCATCCCGGCAGACACACTCATGCACGAAAAGCCGCAGGGCCGCGGGTATGTGCGCCTGCGCGAGCGCACCCCCGCCCTCTGGCCGGGCAAAC